>Ga0302292_1001685_pt1 | contig 13934 bp, 7 predicted proteins | sample III_Fen_N2_1_FD_194553 | JGI IMG/M metagenome (GOLD analysis project Ga0302292, IMG submission 194553) | Peat permafrost microbial communities from Stordalen Mire near Abisko, Sweden - III_Fen_N2_1 | ecosystem: Environmental > Terrestrial > Soil > Wetlands > Permafrost | place: Sweden: Abisko...
AAGAGCCAAGAGGCAAGGAATGAGGAACGAGGAATGAGAAAAGAAGTAAGAAGTAAAAAGTAGGTAGTAAGAAGTAGGTAGTAAGAAGTAAGAAGTAAGAAGTAAGAAGTAAGAAGTAAGAAGTGTAAGGCAAGAAGCGAGGAATGAGAAAAGAAGTAATAAGTAAGAGGCAGGAAGCGGGGTAAGAGAGCTTGTCTTGTTTTGTGGCAGTTTGTAGTAATATAAATTCAAACAGGGAATCGCTTATCAAAAAACGAAAAGAGCCTAACAACATAAAAGAGTAAATAACTAAATTGTAAATGAAAAACGCCTGTCACTTATTTAAAGCAACAGGCGTTATTTTATTGAATTGATAATTTCCTGAATTAAAAAATCTTCCAGCCCAGTGAAATAACAAATGTATTGGCAGGGAGTTTATCAATGGTTACATCTTTCAGTTTTGTCTGGTACATGTCGTTAATTACCTGATAGCGAAAATCGAGTGATAACATAAGAACATCTACTCCAAAACCGGCTTCAAGTCCCAGTTGGGCAGCTTTAACATCTCTTTGTAAATCGGCGGTATTAAAATTTCCTCCTGTAACATTATTAAAATCAAGTGTTGAGCCGGCATTAAAACGTAGTTTAGGACCTGCAAACACTCTTAAGTTGACAAGTTTTAAATCCAATACTTTATATCCCAATAGTAAGGGAACATCAACTGTACTGACTTTCACGTTTTTATCAAAAGTTCCTGAGCCATTTGCATCTGTTACCGACATTTTATAATCCTTTTTTCCCATCGTATAAAGTAATTCAGGTTGAAAATACACTTTATTAAAACCAAGTCGTGCAAAAACACCAGCCTGAAAGCCATTTGACATCTCAGCCCTGGCTGAGTTTAAATTATAACTACCATTAGTGATCGAACCCAAATCATTTATCCCAAGCGAAGAATTATATCCCGCTTTGATACCGAAATTAAGTTGCGCATTTGCGAAAGAAACACATAGCAGAAGAACTGCTGCAATAATAAGCTTTTTCATAAACAAATTTTTATTAATTAAGTATGGTAAAATAGAATACTTCTTTGAAAACGTTGAATTAATGCTTTTGGTATGTTGCAAAAATTAAAAGGATACCCATATTGGATTATATATTTTAATTTTAGCCGGATTAAACATTAAATCTTCCTTCAACGGGATTTGTACAATGTATTCTTTCCCGCTTGAATTGGTTAACTTCCTACCCCTGATCCAGACATTAAAATCCTTCAATTGCGAATAGCTTATTCCATGTTGAGCTGCCCAAATTGTCCAGTCGGCTACCGGACTGCTTACTTTTATGCTTTTTGTATTTATGGTCTGATAAAACTGATCGTGGGTAATGGTGTATCCGAATGCTTTTGGATTGTCAAGAAATTGTTTCATGGCTAATATTCTGAAAGCATACCGGCTGGTTTCGGAGGTCAATAACATATCAAATGCCTCATCAACCTGTTGATTCTCTTTCTCATTCGAGATTCTACCCATCCCTGCATTAAACGAAGCTGCTACAGTTGTCCAGTTTTTATATTTTTTATAGGCACTTTTAAAAAATTTACAGGCAGCAATTGTTGACTTCTCTATGTTGTAACGTTCGTCAATTTCATCATTTACTTCCAACCCTAATTGTTGTGCGGTATCATGCATTAATTGCCACAAGCCGGCTGCCTTTGCTCCCGAAGAGGCTCTTGTGTCCAGGTTGCTTTCGATGACTGCTAAATATTTAAAATCAACCGGAATTCCATTCTCTTTAAGAATAGGTTCAAGAATCGGGAAAAGCTGGTTTGCACGCTTAATAATCAGGAAACTGACTGAATGATTATAGGCGATTACAATTTGTTCGCGATCAAACCGCTCACGCATATCATATCTTTCCAATGAAATTGATTGACCTGCAAACTCTGTTTTTGAAGGAATCGGAAATGAATACAATGGCTCTACACAAAAGATTGATCGGGATATACATAGGCATATGAATAAAATTACTCCTGTTTTATACCGCATTATCATCGTTTTATTTAAAATTCTACTTTTTCTTCATTGCAAAGATAACGATTAAGAAGAATTAATCTACTAAAAACTAAAAAAAACAAACTTAAGGGGCTGTTATTAAAAGTAGAAGTTAAATTTATCTATCTTTGTGGCTGTTTTAATCAACAACTTTGTTATATACACATTGAATCATAATTGGAAATAAATAAGATGAAACGAGCTATTTTCCCGGGAACATTTGATCCCTTTACAATCGGACATTATAGTATTGTACAACGCGGGTTGTTTTTTTTCGATGAAATAGTGATTGGTATTGGCTTCAATCAGACCAAGAAAACACTCTTTACTGTCGAAAAACGGCTTGATATCATTCAACAGGCTTTTATAAACGAACCACGTATAAAGGTTGCTTCATATAATAGTTTAACCGTCGATTTTGCACTCTCGGTTCAGGCTGATTTTGTCTTAAGGGGGTTACGCTCTGTAGGTGATTTTGAATATGAACGTACTACGGCCGATGCGAACCGAAAACTTACCGGTGTCGAAACTGTTATTCTATTTACAGAATCAAAGTATTCCTACATTTCGTCGACAGTAGTCCGTGATTTGATTTCTTACGGTAAAGATATTTCAATTTTTTTACCCCCTAATGTAAAATTGTGATACCCATTAATTATCTGTCATTTATCTGTTATTTAGCAAAAAAATCAATCCTTCATTATATGAAAAAAGTTAGTTGTTTAATCCTTATCCTTTTTTGTTTCGGAACATCCGCAACCTATGCACAAAAAGTAAATGAACACAGTTTTAAAATCAGTAAAAATCTGACCATTTTTAATTCGGTATTACGCGAGCTCGATATGTTTTATGTCGATTCACTTAGTTATGATAAAATGATGAAGTCGACGATTGACAACATGCTGGAGAAACTTGATCCGTACACTGTTTATTTGCCTGAAGAGGAAACTGAAGATTTAACTTTTATGACTACCGGTGAATACGCAGGTATTGGGGCTTTAATTATGAGAAAGGACAAACAAATTGTTATATCCGAACCCTATGAAGGTATGCCGGCTCAACGGAACGGTATTCGTGCCGGTGATATTATTATTCAGGTAGATGGAGAAGATGTGGAGGATTTGGATGTAAGCGATGTGAGTGCGTTGCTTAAAGGAACCCCGAATACTATAATTAAATTAAAATTAAAAAGGCCTGGTGAAAAGAAACTAATTGAAAAGGAATTTATACGTGAAAAAATACAGGTAAATCCGGTTTCTTATTCAGCTCTGATTGCTGATAAAGTCGGATATGTAATGCTAAATGAATTTACCGATCGGGCAGCTATCGAAATTAAAAATGCTGTCAGTGACTTGATAAAGCAACATAAAATTGAATCTCTGGTATTGGACATCCGCAATAACGGCGGTGGTTTGATTGATGAGGCTGTAAAAATTGTAGGCTATTTTGTTCCAAAAGGAACTGATGTCGTAACTACAAAAGGGAAAAATAAAGAATCCGACAGAACATATAAAACCCCTATTGAACCTGTTTTTCCCCAACTGAAACTGGTCATTCTGGCAAACCGTTCATCAGCTTCGGCTTCCGAAATTGTATCCGGCTCTATTCAGGACCTTGACAGGGGAGTTATTGTCGGCGAACGCACATTTGGTAAAGGACTTGTACAAAACATACGTCCTTTGAATTACGGCGGTCATTTAAAAGTTACCACTGCCAAGTATTATATTCCGAGTGGTCGTTGTATTCAGGCACTTGATTATAGTCATCGCAATGAAGATGGAAGTGTAGGGCATATTCCGGATAGTCTGACCTCAGAATTTAAAACCCATAATGGCCGTATCGTTCGTGATGGCGGTGGCATTGTTCCCGATACCATTACGAAAGACGACCGTAAGATCAATATTGCTTATTATATCTTCGCACAAAATCTTTATTTTGATTATGCAACTTTATACGTGTTGCAACACCCAAAAATTGCCGCTCCTTCTGATTTTGTTTTATCTGATGCCGATTTTAAAGCCTTTACCGATTATCTGGTTGAAAAGAAATTTACCTATACAACTCAAACCGAGAAATCATATAATGCCTTGTTGGAAATGGCACAGTACGAAGGATTGGATAAAAGGGCAAAAGAAGAATTTACAGCTCTTAAATCAAAATTAATGCCTGATGTTACAAAGAATATTCAGGAGAATAAATCTGAAGTCTCCGAATTGCTTAGTCTTGAAATTATCAAAAGGTATTATTATCAGAAAGGTGAAATACAATACTCACTTCGTACCGATAAAGATCTAAAGGCTGCTATAGATATTCTGAAACCGGATGGTAAATATAAAAAGATTTTAAATATCAAAGAATAAGCAAAAGATCATTTATAACCTGATATCCTAAATTTAAAGATATTCATTTGTCTTAGTTCCGTTATCTTTTATCTTTTGTCTTTGATCTTGGTTCTTGGCTCTATTCAACCTGTAACTAAGGACTTGAATTTTCTACCTAATTAATAGGTTTTTGATTGAATATCTTATAAATTTCAATCAAAAACCTTTTTTTATGGATTTATTATACCTATTTTTGTCCTCCGAAAAATGAAAAGCCGGTCAATGACCAACCCTGTAAAAAGGAAATTAATCGAATCCACCTTAAATTAAAACAAATTCAACTATCAGAACAGAGGTTGATAATAGAATAACAACGCATATCTATGAAGAAAAACATTGTAGGAGAAAAAATCAGTACATTATGTGCCGATAAGAACATCTCATTAGAAGAATTGTCTAATCGATCAGGGCTTACTATTGAACAGATTAATTTGATTGAAAACAGTGACACTATTCCTTCCTTATCTCCACTGATTAAAATTGCACGGGCATTGGGCGTCAGATTGGGAACTTTCTTAGACGACAGTGAAGAATTAGGTCCTGTGGTACACTTTCATTCTGAAATACAAAAACCGGCAACTTTTTCAAGCCAGTTGTCAAGTGCCAATTCGCATCTGGACTTTTTCTCCCTGGCTGCGCGCAAGACAGGACGTCATATGGAGCCTTTCCTTATAGATATTAAACCTTCATCAACCAATGAACCGATACTCTCATCCCACGAAGGTGAAGAATTTATTTTTGTTCTCAAAGGGTCTATAAAGATCAACTACGGTAAAGAAGTACATGTCCTTCATACGGGCGACAGCATTTACTATGACTCAATTGTGGATCATCTGGTCAGTGCATTGAATGCACAGCCTGCTCAGATTGTTGCTGTTGTATATACACCAATGTGAGAATTTAAATTTTATTCATTTACAATTTACATTTTTCGATTTTATGGAACTATCAAACAGAACGTTGGGCGGTTGGGTTGAACATTGGGCAGATGTGACTCCCGATCATGAATATATTGTCTATTCCGACCGCAATCTCCGTTTTACATGGTCGGTATTTAACCTTAGGGTTGACAATATGGCCAAAGGATTATTGTCGATTGGAGTGAAAAAGGGCTCTCATGTAGGTATCTGGGCGCAAAATGTACCCGACTGGTTGACTTTTCTGTATGCCTGTGCCAAACTGGGTGCAGTGGCAGTAACCGTAAATACCAGTTATAAAGATCATGAACTGGCCTATATCCTGGAGGATTCGGATATGCATACTATTTGCATTACAGATGGAATTACCGGGAGTGATTTTGTGGATATGGTTTATACGCTGGTCCCTGAATTGAAAACTACCCAACGGGGTCATTTGGAATCCGGACGTTTCCCTGAACTGAAAAATGTGGTCTATATTGGCCAGGAGAAACACCGTGGAATGTATAATACTGCCGAAATAATGCTTCTGGGTAGTAATCAGGATGAGGAAGAGTTTTCATCGATAAAGGAATCGGTAAGCTGCCACGATGTGGTGAATATGCAATATACTTCCGGAACAACAGGATTCCCAAAAGGCGTCATGTTGTCACACCATAATATTGCCAACAACGGTTATCTTACAGGCGAACATATGAAGTTTACGCAGTCCGACAAACTTTGCGTGTGTGTGCCTTTGTTTCATTGTTTTGGTGTTGTCCTGGCTACCATGAATTGCCTGACACATGGATGCACTCAGGTTATGGTGGAGAAGTTCGATCCGCTTATCACGCTGGCATCCATTCATAAAGAACGGTGTACGGCAGTTTATGGAGTTCCTACTATGTTTATTGCCGAGTTGCACCATCCCATGTTCGAACTGTTCGATATGAGTTCACTCCGAACCGGTATTATGGCCGGTGCATTATGTCCGATAGAATTAATGCGGCAGGTAAGCGAAAAAATGTTTATGACTATAACCAGTGTATATGGACTTACCGAAACATCTCCCGGAATGACTCAGACCCGTTTTGACGATTCGTTTGAAGTACGTTGCACTACGGTAGGAAGTGACTATGAATTTACCGAAGTCGCTGTCATCAATCCCGAAACTGGTGAAATTTGTCAGGATGGAGTTCAGGGAGAAATGTGTTGCCGTGGATATAATGTGATGAAAGGATATTATAAGAACCCACAGGCAACCTCCGAAGTGATAGATAAAAAAGGTTATTTGCATTCAGGTGACCTGGGTGTGAAAGACCCTGATGGAAACTATCGCATTACAGGTCGGATCAAAGATATGATTATCAGGGGTGGTGAGAATATTTCCCCCCGTGAGATAGAAGAGTTTCTGTATCATATTCCTGGAGTAAAAGATGCTCAGATCGTTGCTATTTCTTCTCCCCGCTACGGAGAGGACGTTGCTGCCTTTGTTATTCCACATTCAGGAACAGAAATTACCAGGGAAGATGTCCGTGACTTTTGCAAAGACAAAATTGCCCGCTACAAAATACCACGCTATGTTTTCTTTGTTGATGAATACCCTCTTACAGGAAGCGGTAAAATTCAAAAGTTTAAACTCAGGGATATGGCACTGGAGCTGTGTCAGGAACAGGGAATAGAGATCGTTTAAACAGGAGTGAGGAGGAAGTAGGTAGTTGATAGTAGGTAGTTGATAGTAAGTAAACAATATGTTATCATAAAAGGATTAAAGAAATTAAAAAAGTAACTGATTCACAATGGCTTTTCCCATCTCCTTTGAAGCTGTGAAAAAAGAGAATTGAAAATTGAATATACTTACATTATGAAACTGAAAAACAAATAAGGGTAATAAGGGCAAGATATTTTTCACATAACATTTCTACTAAGGGTGATAAAACAAAAATAAGGTTTTATTTAAAGGCCTTATATTTAGGTATTAAACCTACTATATAACTAATAACAAATACCTAATCATAAATTTATTGTGTTATATTAAAAAACCTTATTTTTCTTTTTTTTTACCCTTAGTAGAAAGCTTAACTACCACAACCCCACCCTTATTCCCTTATTAAATGCATTTTTCAGCCTATCGTAGTTATTTTTATTAATGTTCGATCTCTGATCGTAGGGAACTTAGTAGAAAACCAGATCACCCTGATTAAAACCTTATTTCCTTATTTTTAAATTAATGACCAACTTTCATTTTGTAAGTATTAGTTTATAATTGATTCATTTTTACACAGTTTCTTAGGAGAGGGTTAGGGAGAGAGGTCGGTATTTCTATTGAGTAAAAAGAAGGTCGCAGGTAGAAAAGATATTAGTAGAGTGTATAGCAAAAGTGTAAATGAATTTCAGGACGGTATAGTCGGCAGAACAGAAAAGTATAAACAAATTTTGTTATTGTACATAAGTAAGAATAGAAAAGAGGCAATAGGTTTATAACAACCTGTTGCCTCTTGTTCTTTCTCATTCCTCATTCCTGTCTTATCGCGAACTTAACTCTGATCCCGGAACACGGAACACGGAACATTGAACGCGGAACGCGGAACTCTTCAAACTTAGATCAATCTTTCAAATCGTGCCTGAAAGAACCTTAGATACTTTGGCTCAAAAACCATTTTAAGTCCTTTCTTTTGATCCCTGACATCAAACAGGTTTTTTACCGATTCGGCTACAATATCCATATGTGCCTGAGTATATACTCTTCGTGGGATAGTGAGCCTTGTCAGTTCAAGTGAAGGATGATAGTTCTCACCTGTCTCTTTTTTACGGCCGGCACTTACAATACCACGTTCCATGGAGCGAACACCCGATTCGAGGTACAGGTCTGCAGCAAGTGTCTGGGCTGGGAATTCCTCTTGCGGAATATGCGGATAGAATTTTTGTGCATCCAGAAATACAGCATGTCCACCAATTGGCAGAGTTACCGGAATACCCCAATCGATCAACAGATTGCCCAGATACCTTACCTGTCCGATCCGGGCACGCATATAATCATCCTGTACACTTTCTTTAATTCCAATGGAAAGTACTTCCATATCCCGCCCTGCCATTCCGCCGTAAGTTTGTAACCCTTCGTATACCACCACCAAATTACAGGCTTCTTCATACAATCCGGGGTCGTTTAATCCAAGCCAACCGCCAATGTTCGCCAACGAATCTTTTTTTGCACTCATGGTAGCACCATCCGAATAACTGCAGAACTCCTTTAATATCTGCGCCAGGGTTTTATCTGCATACCCCTCTTCCCGTTCCTGAATAAAGAAAGCATTTTCGACTGCACGGGTTGCATCAAGAAAAATACGTATTCCGTATTTGTTACAAAGAGCCCTCAGTTCACGTGCATTCTGCATGCTTACGGGCTGACCACCTGCCATATTGACTGTAGCAGCCAGGCAGATATACGCAATGCTGGAAGCCCCGTGTTCATCTATCAGTTTTTGAACCTTTGTCAGATCGACATTCCCTTTAAACGGATGTTCCAGTTGGGCATTATGTGCTTCGTCGATGATCACATCGGTAAAAATACCGCCTGCCAGTTCCTGATGCAAACGGGTAGTGGTGAAGTACATGTTGCCACAAACAAATTGTCCTTTTTTAATAGCTATCTGCGAAAGTATATTTTCGGCGCCTCGTCCCTGATGAGTAGGGACTATATACCTGTAGCCATAATATTCCTGTACGGCTTCTTCCAGATGGTAAAAGTTACGGCTTCCCGCATATGCTTCGTCACCCAGCATCATGCCCGCCCATTGACGGTCGCTCATGGCATTGGTTCCACTATCGGTTAAGAGATCGATATAAACATCATCCGACCGGATAAGAAAAGTGTTATACCCTGCTTTTTCAAGAGCTACTGCCCGTTCATTCCTTGAAATCATGTGGATGGGTTCCACCATTTTTATTTTCCAGGGTTCTGCCCATGAACTGCGACCCTGCTGTTGTCCAATAGTTTTTGTTTTCATGATGAATTCTTTTAAATGATGATTCTACTTGTTATGAATTAAAAGTATAAGTTATTCATTTATAAACGATACAGCAGCCTACAACACGGTTATCGGTATTAAATCCGTTCAGAGAATACTGTAAAAAAATGAAGGAATAAATCATGTGAACTTCTTCGGGAATTTCCTGAAGATTAAATGCCGGGTAGCAGGAGAATGAACAAAACTACCCGGTAGGAATAAGCGGAGTATAAAATTCATTGCTTATAATTATGAAGCAAAGATACATTTGTTGTATTATATCTGCAATGTTTTTGAAGGAAAAAATAATTCATTTACATTTTAGCCCTTTCTATTGACTTTTACTCTCAGCATTGAGCATTGAGCATTGAGTATTGAGCATTGAATCAGGAAAAATGATCAATGATAAAAAGATTATAAATTGCAGAACTTTTCAAACTTCAAACTTTCAAACTCTTCAAACTTCAAACTTTCAAACTCTTCAAACTTTTCAAACTCTTCAAACTTTTCAAATTGATTTCTACGTTAAAAAAAATGTCTATAGGTAGAATGATTTAATGAATATTTATATAATTAATGTAATGGTAAGTGTTTTAAACTCATCTTTGATTTTAAGTGTTGATAACATCCAAAAAATAAGGCTGATAATGAAATAATATGTGTATTTTTGCACAATGAGCATTTGAAAAAATAGATTGATTTGTTAGATTTTGTCTTAAAATGTGATCTCACTAACTGCCCTGTCTAAATGAAAGTGCTTTTTTTATCAAGAGACTAAGATATTTTCTTTAAAATAGCAAGACGATTTTTATAGTCTGTTATTTCGAAGTATATTGTAATAACTTACACTTTTTATAGATACCGGGTAAGTTAAATAAACTACCGGTCTATTTTTTCTTTTTTCGATATATGAACAGGTTTTACTTCTTTATATTTTTCTTTTTGTTTGTCTTTATTTTAAATAGAACTTATTCTAAAGAAAATAATAGATATGATTCTGAATTTTATTATTCAGGGAACAATACATCTGTCAATGAAATAATGCTTGCTGGTATCTCGGCAACTATTTCCGGGTCAATATCTGTATGCCAGCATTCAACCAAACCCAATGTTATTTTTACAGGCAGTGGAGGAACTCCCCCTTATCTTTTTACGTATAAAATTAATAGTGGCCCCGAATTGAATGCTATATCGGTTGCCGGAAGTAATAGCGCAACTCTGAGGGCTAATACTGATAGTGCCGGAGTTTATATCTATACCATAACAAAGGTTTCGGACAATGCTGCGAATACACAACCATTAAGCGTTAAAGATACTATAACCGTAAATGCACTGCCTGTGATCGGTTTTACATTTACCGATCAACAATGTTCAGGAACAGGAGTTGTTTTTAAACCCTCATTAACGGGGGCCTATTCGTATGCCTGGGATTTTGGAGATGGGACTACTTCCACAAAAGTTTCTCCGACACATTTGTATGCAACTTCGGGGATCAGTACCCAGGATTATACTGTAAAACTCACACAGACAGATACAACAACAACGTGCCAAAGCACAGTCTTAAATCATGTCGTAGTGGCACAGGTGCCGGATGCCACTCTGAACGGTTCGGGATCAGGATGGATATCTAATGGAGTGCAGGGTTTCAGGATTTGCAGTGAATCAGATTCCGCCACATTTACCTTTTTAAATGCTTCCACAACAGCGGGCACAAATACAAATTATTCCATAAATTGGGGGGATAAAACCCCTGATTTTACGGCAGCAACATGGACTTCGATAACTCATACCTACAAGGCTGGCATGTTTGTACTGTCGTTTACAGTGATAGGTCCCAACGGTTGTAAAACTGTAAAGAAATATAATGTGTTTGATGGTTACACTCCTGTAGTTACATTAATAAATCCGGGTGGGTTAAATGTTTGTATTTCTCAGACGTTGACATTCGCGGTAACCGGAACGGAGAATAACTCAAAAGGCACTACGTATACCGTTTCTTTTAATGATGGTTCCAAGGATACCGTCTATACAACCGCACCGGCACAGATCACTCATAAGTTTTTAAAATCATCCTGTGGAGTTAATATTTTAGATGGTACTAACTCCTATCAGAATTCATTTTATGTCAAGATCACGGCGAGTAATCCTTGCGGCATTTCAGTATCACCTGTTTTACCGATCTATGTTTCGGTACCTCCAACGGCTGATTTCATTGTGCCTGCAACGAATACCTGCCTGAATACTCCGGTATGTCTGACAAATTCGTCCAAGAATGGAAGTGCAATAATCGGGGGCAATTGTACAACCAATTCAAATTTAATATGGAAGATCACCCCGGCAACCGGGTATACGTTGCAAAGCGGAAGTTTTGGAAATGATTTTGGAAGTACAGATCCGGGTAGCTGGTCTTCGGGTTCAAATGCAATATGCCCTGTTTTTACAACTCCGGGAGTATATACTATTTCTATGAAGATCGGGAATCGTTGTGATATTGACACCAAAACGAAAACGATATGTGTTGCAGCGCCTTTAATCCCTCAATTCGACTTAAGTTCAACCGGAGGCTGTACCCCTTTTAATGTAAACATTACTAATAAAACAGATACCACCCAAAGCTGCTCGTCGACCTTCAAATGGACAGTTAAATATACTGCCAAATATTGCGGAACAACTTGGGAATATACCTATACTTCGGGAAATTCAACTTCGTTTAATCCGTCGTTTGAATTTACGAAACCGGGAATTTACAGTATTCAGTTAACAGCCACTAATTCCTGTGGAACGCAGCAATCCACCCCTCTGGATGTGACAGTGACCGAACCGCCTGTAGTGTCGATTGATTCAATACCGGGTTCTTGCGGACAACCTATTCATCCGGTAGCGCATGTAGCCAGTTGTTCACTGGCTTCGGATGTATTGACCTATCGTTGGGATTTTCCTGGTGGAAATCCGGGAACTTCAACCAATTTAGATCCCGGAGAAATAACCTATGGTGCTATCGGTAATTATACAGTAACCCTTACAGTAACGAATGCTTGTGGCATTCCTGTTAAAGCTGTACGTACTTTTGAGGTTAAACCAGTTCCAATTCTTACTAACACGGCACTAACCCAAACTATTTGTTCAGGATTTACCCCCGATTCAGTAAAACTTACGTCTAATCTTCCGTTAGTAAAATACTCCTGGACTGCAATTGCAACTCCGGGAATCACGGGCTTTATCGGTTCAGGTACAACTCCTGTCCTCCCTACAGCCCCGATTTTTAATTCAGGAAATACACAGGGAACTGTTATTTATACGATAACTCCTTCTTTAAACGGCTGTCTGGGGGACACTGTTGACTATGTAATTAAAGTTAATCCGGCGCCAAACATATCGAACCCTAAGTCGTTCGATATTTGCATTGGGAGTATTCCCGATACTTTATCCGTTGTTGCTACAAATGGATTGGGCATACCAACCTTTCAATGGTATCGGAATACGGTGAATAATAACACAACAGGAACTCAGATTGCAGGTGCCTTGAATGCAACTTATGTACCTCCAACCGTCAAAGCTGACACAATGTATTATTATTGCGTTGTTACCTATCCTACAGGTCTATGTCCAAGTATACAATCGCAAACAGCACGGGTCATTGTTAGTGCATATCCTGTTATCTCGAACTATTCTCTTATCATGAATAGTGGTGAAACTTTCACCTTTTCACCCAATACATTGAATGGTGATATAATCCCTGCCGGAACGAAATATACCTGGTCGTTACCCGGATTGAACCCACTAAATTCAATTACCGGAGCAACCGGTCAATCAATCCCACAGGCAGTTCTAACGCAAACATTAACCAGCACGACGGTTGCCCCTGCAACGGCAACTTATACCGTTACTCCTGCTTCGGGTATGTGCCAGGGAAAAGATTTTAACCTGACAGTGACTGTTATTCACTCGATTAACCCCAATGTCATCCTGAAAAACATATCTTGTTTCGGAGCTCATAATGGGAGTCTGCAAACAGCCATAGAAGGTGGAGTTCCCTTTGTTACAGGAAATCCCTATCATATAACCTGGACAGGTCCGAATGGATTTTCTTCAACCGACGCTTCGATCTCTAACTTATATAAAGGGAATTATACACTGGTAATTAAAGATTCCAACGACTCTGTATTTTCAAAAATTTATGTTATCACCGAACCTTCAGAATTAAATTTAAAAGTTGTCACAACCAGAAACGTAAGCTGTTTTGGTTCTTCAGATGGTGAAATTGCTGTCCAGGTAACGGGAGGCACCCTCCCTTATACTTATAACTGGGAAAAAGATGCCACTCCATTTACAGGTATAGGTACAGGTACGGCAGAAATTAAAAATCTGGGACCCGGAATTTATAAGGTTACAGTGACCGATTCACTTAATTGCGGACCCAAAGTCTTTTCCGATACAATTACCGAAAAGCCAGGGATGAGTATTATCCTGAACCAATCAAACCTGAAATGTTACGGCGATAGTACAGGAACCATATCAGTTAAAGTATCAGGCGGAAAACCGTTTGTGAAATCACCCGGAGTTTTGTATTATGATTATTCCTGGACTGGCCCGAATGGTTACACAAGTACAGATCAA
>Ga0302292_1001686_pt1 | contig 13933 bp, 10 predicted proteins | sample III_Fen_N2_1_FD_194553 | JGI IMG/M metagenome (GOLD analysis project Ga0302292, IMG submission 194553) | Peat permafrost microbial communities from Stordalen Mire near Abisko, Sweden - III_Fen_N2_1 | ecosystem: Environmental > Terrestrial > Soil > Wetlands > Permafrost | place: Sweden: Abisko...
TTGCTGTTGTGGTTTTACCTACTCCTCCTTTTTGGTTTGCTAATGATATAATTTTACCCATAATCTGAAATTTATATTGAATCGAATGCTTTTTTTGAGCTAAAAATTAGAAAACGCCGCTGATGGCACAACTTATTATTCTGAACAGCAAAAAATTCGTTTAAAACAACGCCATTATTTCCCGAATGGCAAAGATAATAAAATTAATCCACGCATTCAAGATGCATCTTGTTCACAAAATGTAAATAAGGTTTTTAATCTCAAACACAGGTTATTGAGAAGGTATAAAATCAATTTATTCACCTCAATATCAATCTAAACACAAGATTCATAGTTAATTAAATATTCATATTAATGAAACAAAATGCTCAAATGTGTTTAAAAAAATGATTATCTTTGCAACACGGAAATTAATTAAAATTTTTTCTAATTATTGACGTGTTTGTAAGTTCATTTGGTTTAATAGTTTGGATATGAATATTAGAAAATTCCGATTTGCTTTCATACTGATTTCTCTTCTCGCTTTGCTTGCTCTCTCCTGTTTTTTCTTTTTTAGAATTGACTTAACATCCGACAAAAGATACAGTATTTCCAAACAAACTGTCAATTTGATGGGGAAAATTGACCAGCCACTCCAAGTAACTGTGTATTTGGACGGTGAATTAAATTCAGGATTCCAACGCTTGAAAAAATCAACGGTGGAATTGCTTGACGAATTGAATGTTTATTCGGGTAAAACATTTGAAGTAAAGTATATAAACCCGTCGACAGCTGAGTCGGCAGAAGAACGTGAAAAGAAGTTTGCAGAGCTGGCAACAGCCGGATTCACCCCAACAGCCGTTTACGAACATGACAAAGAGGGAAAAGCAATTCAGAAAATCATTTTTCCCTGGATAGAAATTGCTTACAAAGGACGGAAAGCCAAGGTATGCCTGTTGAAAAACATTCGGGGAAATTCAGGCGAGGAAAATTTGAATATCTCTATCGAAAATCTGGAGTTTGAAATAACCGATGCCATTCGTCGATTGGTTAATACACAGGTTTCAAAAATAGCATTTATTGAAGGACACGGCGAGCTTTCCGAACCGGAAACCTATGATATCAGTAAGTCTTTAAGTCGATACTTTCAAATAGACCGGGGCATAATTGCCAATGATGCTTCCATTCTGAACAATTACAAAGCCATTATCATAGCCGGACCTACGAAACCCTTCACCGAGTCGGACAAGTTCATTATTGATCAATACATTATGAATGGCGGCAAGGTATTATGGCTAATCGATGGAGTCAAAATTTCACGACAAAACCTGTCGGTGAGCGGGCTATCTCCGGCAATGGAGTTAGATCTCAACCTGAACGATATACTTTTCAGATACGGCATACGCATCAATCCTGTTATTTTACAAGATGTTCAGTGCACTACTGTTCCTGTAAATGTGGCTCCCGGAAATGCCACTCCACAATTTGAGCCCAATCCATGGTATTTCGCTCCTTTGCTTCTGACTTCGCCCGAGCATCCTGTTTCAAGAAACATTACCGAAGTGCGGTCGGAATTTTGCTCGGGAATTGATTTGGTAGGCGAAAGCAAGCAGGCAAATTATCAGTTATTGTTAGCCACATCCGACAACACACATGTTATTGGAACACCTACCACCATTGATTTGGGTCAGAAAATAAAAGCTAATGACAAAGCCTATTTTAATCAAGCTTATGTTCCGGTAGCCATTGCTATGGAAGGAAGTTTTGAATCGGATTTTGCCAACAGAATGATTCCAAAAGAACTCATAAACACCATGCCAATTCGGAAACAGAGTGCTCAAACCCGTCAGATTGTTATTGCCAATAGCGAAATTATTCGTAATGAAGTGCAACTGAAGGACAGTACTACCATCCCATTAGGTTTTGATCGCTACATGAACCAACAATTTGGGAATAAAGATTTTATTCAAAATGCAGTATTGTATCTTACCGACAATGATGGTTGGATGGAATTGCGAAACCGCACCTTGAAACTTCGACTGCTCAACAAAAAGCTAACTTCCGAAAATCAACTCACCTGGCAACTCGTGAATGTGTTGATTCCAATCGCATTATTGCTTATTTTTGGAGTAGTATATCAAGTAGTTCGGAAACGGAGATATACAAAGAAATAAAAAGAAAAATAGTCTCAAACAAATAGGTAAATTTTCGAAAACAATTTTTCCTATTAGTTTTGAGGATTACACCCACAGGTTGTCGGATCTTTTGTTACTCGGTTTTTTGTATTCTTCAAAATCTCATTCTTCACTTCGCAACCGTCACATCCATCGCAACCCGATTTCTCCTTTTTGCGAGCATTTCTGACGACTGCAAAAACTGAATATCCCACAGCAGCAATCAAAATAACGTAAACAATTATATTTTGTAACATATCGATTTTAAATTTCAATTAGACAAATAAACTTCCAATCTGATAAACTCCCAAAGCCAGTATCCACGCCAATGCTGTGGTATAAACCATGGTGAAAACAGCCCAGCCCCAACTAGATTCCTTTTTAATGGCAGCGATAACAGCCACACACGGGAAATAAATCAAAATAAAAATCATAAAAGCGAAGCTGGCAAGCGGTGTGAATACCTTTTGTCCAATGCGATCACCAGTGCTGTGCACCTGCTCCTGCAATTTATTTTTAAGCGTGCTGGAATTTTCATCCGCCTTCATATCGGCCTGATAAAGGATTCCCATGGAACTAACCACAATTTCCTTTGCAGCCAAACCGGTGATAATACTAACTCCCATTTTCCAATCAAATCCCAAAGGTCTGATAGCCGGTTCGATAAAATGACCTAATTTACCAATATAAGTATGCTCCTGACGTTCAGATTCTTTTTCAACTTCAAGCTTCTTAACCTGCGATTTTTTTTCTATATTGCTCAATTTTGAACTCGACTGCAATGTTTGAATCTGAGCATCATAATTGGTTGAATAAGAAATATTTCGTGGAAAGTAGCCCAAAGCCCAGATCAAAATGGAAGCTAACAGAATAACATTACCCATTTTTTTGAGATATTGTTGCCCTTTGTGCCACATATGCAAACTGGTATTTCGAAGCGTAGGAATACGATAAGGCGGCAATTCCATAACAAATGGAACTTCCTTCTTTGCAAAAACGATACGTTTCATAATCAACGCTGTAACAACAGCAATCAGCACTCCAATTAAATAAATGGAAAACAATACCAACCCTTGGTTTGCCGGAAAAATAGCCGAAATAAGCAATACATAAACAGGTAGTCGGGCGCTGCACGACATAAATGGCGTGATAATCATGGTCAATATACGATCCTTCTTGTTGTCGAGTGTACGGGTTGCCATAATAGCTGGAACATTACATCCAAAGCCCATCAGCAAGGGTATAAATGATTTTCCATGAAGTCCGATTTTGTGCATCAATTTATCCATAATAAACGATGCACGAGCCATGTAGCCGGTATCTTCCATCAGCGAAATAAAGAAAAACAAAATCAGGATATTCGGCAAGAAAATAATCACACCTCCTACTCCACCAATGATACCATCTACAATCAAATCGCGCAATGGACCTTCGGACATAACCCCGTGAAGCCAGCCGCTAAGCCAATGTACACCGGCATCAATCCACTCCATCGGATAGCTTCCAATGGTAAAAGTAGCCTGAAACATAAACCACATAAAAAACATAAATATCGGGAAACCCCAAAACTTATGAGTCAACACATCGTCCAATCTTCGTTTTGATTCACGTCGATCTTTTTTAGGTTCTTTGTACGTTTCTTTCAGCGCACCATCGATAAAACCATATTTTGCATCCGTAATAACCGTTTCCGACTTTTCGGCATATTCTTTCTCTAGAAAAGCAACTTCTTGATTGGCAATCTGCTTTATTTGCTCAAAATTTCCATATTTCTCAAGTTCTTTCAAGGTTGTCTTGTCGGTTTCAAGCAATTTAATAGCTATATACCGTGATGACAGCCGATCAGTCACTTCGGGAATTTTCCAAATTTCTTGTTGAATATTTTTCACCGCTTTTTCGATAAGCGATCCATAGTTTATATGAATGTGGCGCACACTCGGATCTCGATCTTCATACACATCAATCAATTTGGCAAAAAGCTCATCCACTCCTTTTCCTTTCGATCCTACTGTAGGAATTATGGGGATTCCAAGCATCCGGCCCAATCCATCGTAATCAAACTTAACGCGCTTCTTTTCCAATTCGTCATACATATTTAATGCAATGACAACCTTGATATTCATATCGATAAGTTGTGTTGTCAGAAAAAGATTACGCTCCAAGTTCGAAGCATCCAGCACATTCACAACTATATCGGGCATTTTTTCGGTGATATGAGTTCTGACATACAATTCTTCAGGAGAATATTCGGTAAGTGAATACGTTCCGGGAAGATCGACAATTTTAAACAAATATCCATCTTTCTTTAAATCGGCTTCTTTGGCATCTACAGTAACACCGCTGTAGTTTCCTACCCGTTCGTGCGAGCCAGAAGCATAATTAAACAAAGTTGTTTTGCCGCAATTGGGATTCCCCACTAAAGCGACATTTATTACTTTACCCTTTTCCAATGCTGAAACTTTGAGTGTTTCTTCATCAATGGTTCCTTCAAACTTTATCTGCGAAAGGGAAGCTGCATCTTCAACTGAAATTACTTCTACCAACCGGGCTTCACTCCGGCGCAAAGACACATTATAGCCCATAATCTCATATTCAACAGGATCTTGTAAAGGTGCATTTTTAATTACCTTTACTTTTTTCCCCTTCACAAAACCCATTTCAGTGATGCGTTTTCTGAAAGCTCCATGCCCTAATACCTTTGTGATTATTGCTTCATCGCCTGTTTTTATATCCGAAAGATAGGAATTGTTTGACGTCATATTACTAAACTAATTACACCTTTTAAAACTCAGTGCAAAGATACTTATTTATAATGATTCTAAAGACCGAAAGTTCATTTTTTTTAGATAACCGTAGTAGATTAAATACAAAAACGCCTCACAAAACTATGATTGCGAGGCGTTCTTATTAAAAACACTTTGTCAGTTTAAAATTTCAATTCCTGAACTTTTAAAGCTATATTTCCCTTTACATTAGCTTGAACCCTCATAGCACCAGGAACTAAGCTCAAACTTGTAACTGTCAAATTATTCAATTTACCCTGCAAAGCCACACCATCCATTATCATATAATTGCCAAGCATCTGATTTACTTGGGATTTCATTGATTCTAGATTATCCTTTATCGAATAGGTCAAGTAAGGAGTTAGTTGTTTCAAAATCATTCCATGTAACAACCAACTTGCAGTTTTAATGAGCGCATTCGAGGTTTTCACATCAAATTCAGGCTCCGTAATTTCAACAGCTAATTTCTCAGCATTGTAATTTAAATTTCCGGTAAAATAAACTCTTCCCTTGAGCGATCCTACAACGTCAGCAATAAACACAGGCTTTCCGCCGCTTCCAAATACCGATAAATCGGTAATCGTAATTGTTTTACCCGATTGGGTAAATGTTTTACCAACCAATTGCTTTTTCGCCATTTCGGCAATTTTATCAAAAGTTACATCTGCTCCGATATTCAGGTTGAATTGTTGTGCCGGTCTGTTGACCAATTTAAATGGAGGTATAGCTACAGCCGGATTTGCATCGGGTTTGGCACCCATAAACGACTCAATCTGTGCGTATAAAGCTACTGCTAGATTCAACTTATTTGTAGTAGTTGTAAAAGGAGATACGTAAATATCTTTAGGAGTAATACGAATCCACAAATTGTTTTCTGCGCTTACCTGACGTGGTTTTTGCGTCTCACTCCAAGCCTGAGATACATATTTTTTTAAATCCACAGCTTCCGCCAACGATTTGTCAATTTGAGTGGAAATCAAGTTATCGCATTGCGAAAGAGCCAAATTGGCAATGGGCGTAACCGGCACATTTACTCCAATTACGCTTAGTTTTGGAGTTTCAATCCATTCATAGCCTGAGCTTGAAGTTTTGGCAACTAACTTCCAGTTTTTATCAATACTAATATTGGTTTTGTAAGTTAATGCAATGGTTCCATTTGCTTCATATTGATCGCCAACAGTTACACCAAATTTTTCAACTTTCCATGAAAAACGCGACCAAACTTTAAGCGGCACACGATATTCAATCACATTATTATTAATACTGAAAGTAAAGTTTTGAGCCTTTGTTACTCTGACTGTCAAGTCTTTGTTGGCCAAATTTGAGCCTTCAAAAATTACACCGGTCATTTTTTTATTAACGGAAGTTTCCAGTTTTTTTACATCTAATTCAACCTGAAGAGGCAATTCGGATAGAACAGGAGATAAATTGGAGGGCAGATAAGATTCGTTGGGTTTCTCGATTTGAAATGCCGTCCGACATGAGTTAAAAGTTAACGCTACAATGGCTAACAGAGAAATAATGCTTAGCTTTTTCACTTGATTTGTTTTTTATAATTCACTTTTTATAATAATTTGCAAAATTAGGTCATTTCGTTGAGAAAATGCAAGGTTTGCACAATTTTGACAGTTGGATAAATAAAATGACAAAGTTAAATTAATTTAAATTTGCTTACTGCGTAGCATTCATTCCATTTCTTGTAAATCAAATTGTGACATAATTTCAATAAAATCATTTATTTACGAACTAATTTAACTGATATATTAAATTAATATGAATTAATTTTGATATTTATATGGAATAATCACAAAATTTTGTAATTTCGTTTTTTGAACAGAAAACAAGCTAATTTAAAGTTAATGAAAAAATTTACAATTGCATTTATTACAGATGACATTGTTTTCTCAAACTTGATTGTCATACCATTAAAAAGAGAATTGCCAGACTTAAGAATCATCTTGTGTAAATCTTTGGCAGAAATAAACGAACAAATCAACAGCCAATTATGCGATCTGATACTTTTGGACGGCGGCTTTGGATCTGTTTCGAGTATTGAAATAATCGAATATCTCAGGAAAGAAAAACGAATCACTTCACCCATTTGGTTTTTCCCTGAAATCCTCACAAACGAATATAGTCACAAATCAATTTTAATGGGTGCAAACAAGTTATTTTACAAACCGTTTGACCCTTCTTTCATTGTAAATGAGTTAACAAATACCGCTAAGAATAAACCACTAAATGTAAATTGATTATGAGAATCAAATTCACTTTCATGTTTTTGATATTATTAGCAATTAATTCCACAATATTTTCTCAGATAAACACTGATTCAATTTTTCAAGTAGCATTAAATCAAGCTAAGAATAATCAATTCTCTCCGGCAATTGAAAATGCAAAGAAAGCACTTTCAATAACGCCAGATAGAGGCGATATGCTCGTATTTATTGCCAATGTATATTCGTGGGAAAGCAAAAATGATTCTGCCATAATCTATATAAATAAAGCCAAAACCTTAAACTATAAAAGCGATGATTTATATGAAGCGTGGTTAAATATCCTTTTAAGAACCCACCAATCAAATTCGCTACTTATCGCTTGCGATGAAGCAACTAGAAACAAATACTCCAACACCGAAGATTTACTTAAAAAGCGAGCATTGGCATATTCAGACTTACAGATGTTTGACAAAGGTATTGAGTTAATTGAGCTGCCTGAAAATAAGAAATTTCTTGACTCAAAAACCATAGACAATTTATATACCGACTTGTTGATAAGACGTAACAAGAAGCTGATTTCTGCCTATTATATTCTCGACATGTTTAATGGAGGTCCAACCACTGCAGCTCAACATTTAGCCTCATTAGGATATTCTTTTCCAATTGGGAATAATAATTTAGGATTCAGAATTAACTACGCAAACCGTTTTAATATTAGTGGTATTCAGCTTGAAAGCGATTTTTATCTCAAACTGTTAAACAAGCAATACTTTTACTTTAATTACGGTTACGCCTTTAATTCGGTTCTTTTCCCTAACCATCGCTTTGGTTTTGAATACTATTTTCCACTTCCTGCAAAATTTGAAGCTTCAATTGGTGGGCGTTATTTAAATTATCCAACATCGAATGTTCTCATTGCAACAGGACATTTGGCAAAATACTTAGGCAAAAGTTGGCTTTCAGTCAGACCTTTTTATGTTTATTCAGTCAAATCATCCTCCAATACTGAGTCATTTACATTAATCGCCAATTATCGATTGTTGGGAAAGTCTGAACTTGATTATTGGGGAATTGAACTTGGAATTGGAAACTCGCCCGATGAAATTTATACAACCAGTCAAACAAGTGGATTCAACCAATCTAAAGCTTACAAAATTAAACTTGAGAAGAATTTAATTATTGATCAGACTTCCGATTTACATATTGCTCTGGGTTATTCAGATGAGGAATATACTTTAAGTCAGTATAGAAATAGATTTACAATTGAATTAGGATATAAAATTAGATTAAAATGATAGCATTAAATAAACATCTAAAAATCTGGTCAATTAGACTTTTCTTTTTAAGTCAGATTATCATTGTTGGGTTTGGGAGCTATTTCTACAAACACCCACAGGTAAATCTAGGTTCGATTACAATTGTAAACCCATATTACGCTCAAATCGCCACTCATTCCAAAGATATTCCTGATTGGCTTTACACAGTTGATTATTTTACATTCATTTTTGTGCTTTCGTTTGGGATAATACTCTTTATGACAATTTATTATAACACGAATAAAAATATCAAAGAAAAAAACGATAAAAAATCAATTGAAATTTATATCCGAAATATTTTCACTTTTCTTTATCCTATTGAAGAATATTCTGAAAGTCAAATTCAACAGCAATTAAAGGATTTAAAAAAGATTGCACTGACAAATCATCAGAGAGAGCTATTAATTAACACACTAAGAAAAATCCATTCTCAAACCACCGGGAAGGTTAGAGAAAAGACTGATTACTTAATGGGTGAATTAAAATACGGAGGTTTTATAAAAGCTTACCTGCATTCACCATATTTTAACGACAAACTCTTTGCATTAAAAGTTATAGCAGATTTTCAGATTCCGGGATTTGAAAAACATATTTTGATATTGACTAAAAAACGAAATGAAGTTCTACATTCCGAAGCTATTATCACTTTGCTTAAGCTTAAAATATATGACAGCTTATTGTTTCTGGTGGATTTGAAAATGAGATTGACTGTTTGGGATATAAACGTCATTATCAAAATCGTACAAGAATTAAAAATCGTCAATATTGACTATCAAACACTTATTAATTCTGAGATTCCTGAAATCTCGACATTAGGAATTATGCTGGCTCGACTAAATAACAGGATTGATTTTAAATCGGAAATTCAAAATAAGATTGGAAATTCAAACGATTTAGTCAACGAAGAAGCTTGCATTGCTTTTAGCTATTTCTCAGGAAACGAAAACGATTATGATTTTGTGATTGAGAAATTCGAGTTAGCCACTGAGAAGGCACAATTTCAGTTTATAAATAAGATTGCCTCAATAAATAACAAGGAAAAGGCTATTAAGTTTTTAGATTGGGTAATTGAAAATCAGTCATTTACTCAAAAGGTACAGGCACTCATATTTTTGCTCGACTTAGATATAATCGGGATGAATAAATATAAAGAATCTAATAATCCTTTGATTAGACAGTCATACTATCAAGTAATAGATATAAACATTTAAACTTCAACGAAATGAACTTATTGGATTGGTTCTCGGTTTTAAATAATTTATTTTTCATATACGCATGTATGCTTTTTGCTGTATATTTATTCAATGCAGTCATGTCTGTTTTAGAATTAAGGAAATACACCAAGAAAAATAAATTTGTTGATTACAAATCAATATTATCATTTGAAAAATTGCCAAGCGTCTCGATAATAGCTCCTGCTTTCAACGAGGAAAAAACAATTATAGAAAACATCAAATGTTTATTAAATATTCAATACCAGAACTTTGAAATAATCATTGTAAATGACGGTAGCAAAGATAATACACTTCAAACCATTGTTAATTACTTTAATCTTGTAAAAGTAAATCGGGCTTTCGAATCGCACCTGACATCGCAACCAATTAAAGCTATATATCAATCTAGGAATTCAGCGTTCAACCATTTGATTGTGATAGACAAAGAGAATGGAGGTAAAGCAGATGCGTTAAACGCAGGCATTAATGTTTCACAAAATCAATTATTTCTTGCAATTGACGTTGATTGTATTATTGAACCTGATGCATTATTAAAGATGGTGAAGCCATTTATGGATGATAATAAACACGAAGTAATAGCTTCGGGGGGAGTAATACGGATTGCAAACTCTTGTGAAATTACAAATGGAAGGATTACTCAAGTACATTATCCTAAAAATCTTTGGGCAAAATTTCAAGTTATTGAGTACTTCAGAGCTTTTACTTTGGGACGTATGGCTTGGAGCAATTTAAATGGTTTACTTATCATATCAGGTGCTTTCGGGCTATTCAGCAGAGAAAAAGTATTGAAAATTGGCGGTTACGACAAAAATTCTGTTGGTGAAGATTTGGAATTGGTTGTTCGTTTGCGCAGATATATGCACGAGGTTGAAAAAAAGAAATATAGAGTGGCTTTTATTCCTGATCCACTTTGCTGGACTGAAGTACCTGAAAATTTCAAAGTTCTTAAGAGACAGAGAAATAGATGGACGCGTGGTGCAATTGATACAATACTTAAGCATAGGCGGATGTTTTTCAATCCTAAATATGGATTGATTGGCATGCTTAGTTTTCCAAATTGGGTTTTGTTTGAATGGCTTGCTCCAATAATAGAATTTATCGGTTTAATTTACTTCCTTTTATTATTGTATTTTGGCCTAGTAAATATGCATGTATTCCTAACTCTTACGCTTTTCGTGTTGACATTTTCAATGATGTACTCCATTTTTGCGGTATTTTTTGAAGCCTTTACATATCACAAATACAAGGGAATCAATTATTTGGCTCAAACAATTGGTCTTATTCTAATGGAAATGTTTATATATCAACCTCTTAATATGATTTTTTCACTAAATGGTCATCTTGATTTCTATTTCAGAAAAAATAAAAAGAGCTGGGGAGAAATGAATCGGAAAGGATTTTCAAAGAAAACAAATGAAAATAATAACAATTAAAGGTTAAAGGTATGAATACGAATGAAAATATACAACCAATTTCTGAATCTTGGAATAACAGCTACATGCTTGGCATAGAAATGATTGACACACAGCACATGAAGTTCTTTCTGCTTTTTGATAAAATGCAAATATTGTATAATAATCATGATTCATATTCAGAGATTTCTGATGTATTAAATGAATTAGAGAAATATACTCATTATCATTTTAACACTGAGGAAGCCCTTATGAGAAAGGCTCAAACATCTGATTATGAACACCATATATCACAGCACAAAGTTTTTATTGAAAAAATAATTGACTTTAAAATTGCATACAACTATCACAATTCTATTTTGTTAGAGCAGATGATTACTTTCATGCGTAAATGGTTTTTAATGCATATTTCTGACATTGACAGAAGATATGTTGAGCCTGTGAAGAAATACTTAAATGAAAAAGACAATGAAAACAATTGAATTAGAGAAAGATAAGCCTTATGAATAAAAAGTTTATTGAAAATCCTCTTTACAAATGGTCAATATTACTCTACTTTTTTACAACCATTTTTTTTCCGCTAGGATTTTACACTTTGCTAGCGGGTCCATCAAAATGGGTTGTTGAAGCTGCTCTTAAAAATTCATGGAGCGAACAAAATGAAAAACTTATAGAGCGACTAATCATTCTACTTTTAGTAATTGGTTCGCTGATACTAGCTTTTTTAATCAGGAGAATATTTCTATCTAAGAAAAATGCAATATTTCGTTATTCAATATTTTCATTTTTAACTCTACTTTTTGTAAGCTCAATTTATATATTCACCTTTCAACCAGATCTATTTGTAAGATTATCAGGAAGAAATCCAATAAATTCCGTTCAAACAACAGTAAGTGATTCAGGGAAGAATATTGAATTTATTTTAGGTGCATATCCCGATTTTAAAGAACTTAGAAGACTCAAAGCAGCCGGATTTACAGGCATTGTATCCCTTTTGAATGAATTGGTTGTTCCTGCTGAACCAAACTTAATTAGAGAAGAAGAAAAGAATGCTAAAAAAATTGGAATAGACTTAGTTCGAATTCCTATGCTACCTTGGGTTTCCGGCAATAATGAATCAATTGAACAAATTCATAAACTTGTAAAAACCGGACATGGGAAATATTTTGTTCATTGCTACTTAGGTCGCGACAGAGTAAATGTATTCAGAAAAATCGTACGTGACTTGGGAGCAAGCAGTAGTACGCTACAGAATGATGTTGTCAGGCATATTGAAGATTTAAAAACCTTCGAGAGAGGACCTTATACAAAGCTTTACAAAGACATCTACCTTACTCCTTTTCCTACTGACGATGAGTTTTTTGGTTACATCGTCAATGGTCAGATTTCATCAGTAATTTCATTGCTAAACCCAAAAGATCCATTAGATACGGCTTGGGTTTCGCGCGAGAAAAGAATACTGTTAAGATACGGCGTGAAATACATTAACCTTCCGGTTCTGGATGAAAAAGACAAGAAAGGATTTCAACATCTAATTGATAGTTTCCCAAAAATCAAGCGACCTATAGTCATTTACAAATATTCTTCATCAGATCCACTTTATAAGAAAATAATTCTACAAAAGAGTTTATTTAAATAAAAAAAAGTCCGGTTTTCGCAAATGAAAACCGGACTTTTTTTTACTTGAGAAGTGCAAAATCGAGAACCTCCATTATGTTATCTACAAAGTGAAAATTTAATCCTTTGAGATAAACTGGTTTGATTTCATCAATATCTTTTTGGTTGGCTGAACAAAGCATAATATCAGTTATTCCGGCTCGCTTAGCGGCCAAAATCTTTTCCTTAATTCCTCCTACTGGAAGCACTTTACCACGCAAGGTAATTTCACCGGTCATTGCCAGATTCTTACGTACTTTTCGCTTGGTGAATGCAGAAGCAAGAGCTGTTGCCATGGTTACTCCGGCAGATGGTCCGTCCTTAGGAATTGCTCCTTCAGGTACGTGAATATGAACATTATATTCATCAAATATTTCATAATTCAACCCAAGCTGATCGGCGTGTGCCTTGATATATTCCAAAGCTAGCATAGCAGATTCTTTCATAACATCGCCTAGATTTCCAGTCAACGTGAGCTTTGGCGATTTGCTTTTACTCAAACTGGTTTCAATAAAGAGAATCTCTCCACCCACCTGCGTCCAAGCCAAGCCGGTAACCACTCCAAAAAAATCATTTCCTTCGTATTTGTCCTTTGTATATCGCGAAACACCCAAATACTTTTTAAGCTCATCCTGAGCAACTTCGATATTATATGATTCCTTGGTTGCGACTTGCTTAGCCACCTTTCTCATAAGTCCGGCAATTTGTCTGTCCAGTTCACGCACTCCCGACTCACGAGTATAATCTTCTATCAATTTATTCAAAATCGGTTTATTCAATATCAAATCAGAAGGTTTTAGACCATGATTCTCCATTTCCTTAGGAACCAAATGGCGAGCAGCAATCTCTATTTTTTCCTCCTGAGTATAACCGCTTACTTCGATCAACTCCATACGATCCAACAAGGGTCGTGGAATAGAACCGATATTATTGGCTGTTGCAATAAATAGTACTTTTGACAAATCAAAATCCACATCCAGGTAATTATCGTGAAATGCCGTATTTTGTTCCGGGTCAAGCACTTCCAACAAGGCCGAAGAAGGATCGCCTTTATAGTCAGCTGTTATTTTATCAATCTCATCGAGTACAAAAACCGGGTTCGCCGTTTCTGCCTTTTGTATATTTTGCATAATTCGTCCCGGTAGAGCACCTATATAAG
>Ga0302292_1001690_pt1 | contig 13914 bp, 13 predicted proteins | sample III_Fen_N2_1_FD_194553 | JGI IMG/M metagenome (GOLD analysis project Ga0302292, IMG submission 194553) | Peat permafrost microbial communities from Stordalen Mire near Abisko, Sweden - III_Fen_N2_1 | ecosystem: Environmental > Terrestrial > Soil > Wetlands > Permafrost | place: Sweden: Abisko...
TCCGAGAAACCTTCGTCAACTACCACACGACTACAAGCCCATTCAGCTTTTACTCCTTTTTCTTTCAGCGTTTCAGCCAGTTTTTTGATTAATTCCAAACCATCTACTGTAGCTCCTCTGCCACCAGAAATAATAATGTCGGCATCAAACAGATTTACTGAATTGCCTTCGCCACGAACGGTTTTTAATATCTCAACGCTGAAATCTTTTTCTTCGAGTCTAGGCTTGAAAATAGATAAAATTCCCGTGCGACCTTCTTCTCGGGTTGGCACTTCAAAAGTACCGGCACGCGCCGTTGAAATTTGAGGATAAACAAATCCCAGAATAGTGGCCAGCTTACTTTCGCCGTAGGTAGGGCGTCGGGAATGAAGTATCGGTTTGTTGATTACTTTTTCTTTGCGGTTCACGTATTCGCCTATTTCCAGTCCGGTACAATCGGCTGTCACACCACTTCCGGTTTTTACACCAATGCGCGGAGCCAGTTCACGACCCGAAGTGGTGGCTGCAAACAGCGCAATTTCAGGTTTGCGCTCTTTTATTACTTGTGCAAAAATGGATGAGAAAGGTAAAACCAAGTACTCTTCCAGTTTATCGTTTTCCACCACAATTACCTCGTCAGAACCATACTCAAAGAGTGTTTTGGCTAAGTGTTGTACATTTTTTCCGATAAGTAACGTCATTATTTTGGTATCGATACCCAACTGATTGGCTAGTTTTCGGGCAGGGGTAAGCAGTTCAATCGACGGTCGGGCAATAATTCCATTGGTAACTTCCGCCCACGTAATAATTCCTTTTGCGCCGTTTCTATTATCGTAATACGGAAATTCAGGTTTCTCAATGATTTTCTTTTCTGCAGTTTCTTTCTTTTCGAGCACATTGGCTCCTTTTTTAAAATTGGAAATCAAACTATCCACCAGTGCCGAATCTGTATGTCCTTCGGAGAGAATAATCGGCGCTCTTTCGCTCACAATGTTGACCACATTAGCTACAATTGTCGGCGAGCCGTTGATGCCTATTTTTTCAGTTCCAAGTCCAATATCATCAATGCCAAATACAGTAATCTTAGCATTACGCGCTTTTATAGCTCCTGTCAGTGATGGTTTCCGTGGCGGAATGCCGGTTGGGGTCAATGAAATAGTGCATGGCATTGGGAGTTTCATTATCTGGTAACCACCTTCTATAATTCGTTTCGCAATCACATTTCCTTCGCCATCAGCCTTTACGGTTTCTACGAAAGTGGCTTGTGGAATACCTAAGTTTTCAGCTACTTGTGAAGGTACGTGTGCCGTATCTCCATCGCTGGTTTGACGACCTGCTAAAACAATAAAAGGCTCTTTGGATTCTTTGGTAAACCCCAAATGCTTCAGCATGGTTGAAATGGCCAGTCCTGTGGCATACGTATCACTACCGCCCAACTTACGGTCTGACAATAAAAATGCTTCATCATAACCCATCGAAATAGCTGTACGTAAAGCCACTTCGAACGATTGTGGACCCATGGAACAGGCTATCAACCGTGCATCGGGATATTGTTTTTTGAGTTGTAATCCGGCTTCAAGTCCAAACTGGCAATCGATGTTTATTATTGATTTTGCTTTTGTACGATCCATCAAACCATCGTCTCCCATGCGCATTTCTGTGGGAAGTGGTACTTGTTTTATTAAACTTATAATTGTCAGAGCCATTGTAATAATTAATAATTAATAATTAATAATTAATAATTGATAATTAATAATTGATAATTATGCATTGTGAATTATGCATTAATTACATATTTTGAAAATCAGGTCCATTTCCACCATTAGGTACACTCCAGGTAATTCCATCTCCGGGTGATTTAATATCGCACGTTTTGCAATGCATACAGTTCTCGGCATGAATACGCAACTCCTGATGTCCGTTTTTGTCTGTATGGAGCTCGTACACTTCGGATGAACAGAAAAACTGACTGGGCGCTCCGTATAATTTGATATTGATATCATTGTATGAAACCGGATTGTTGACTCGCACATGAGGAACTTGCATTTCATCATGATTAACTCCCGAATAAAAAACATCGGTAGCTTTATCGAAAGTCAACACTTTGTCAAATTCCAGTTTCCCATTGAATCTTTCTTTGAAAGGTTTTCCTTTAAATTCGGCCAGAGTTTTAGTCATTTCGCTGTCGGGGTGCGATTTTAGTCGTCCGAAAAATCCTGCACCACCGGTTATCAATTGCGTGCCAAAATGAAGTGCACCAACAATAAGTCCTTTAGAAAATGCTTGCCGGAAGTTCCGAACCGGATACAAATCGGTATAAATTACGCTATCCTTAATAGAAGCTTCATAAGAAGAAAGTGTTTTTTCGGAAAAATCATTTATGGCAAATGCTTCTGCGGCTGTTTTTGCAGCTAACATGCCTGAAGTTATGGCTAAATGAACGCCTTTCAAGGCAGGCATAGCCACCAATCCGGCACTATCGCCCACAATCAGTGCATTATCGGTATATAATTTTGGAATGGAATAATAACCACCTTCGGGCAATGTTTTTGCTCCATATTCTACTAATTTTCCACCTTTAAGAAATTTAGCGATAAACGGATTCGTTTTCCAGGCCTGAAATGCATCGTGTGCATCGAAAGTCGGATCTTCATAATCCAGTCCGAACACCAGACCGACAGCCACTTTGTTGTCTTTCAACCCATATACAAAGCCACCACCGAATTCTTTTAGATTCAATGGATAACCCATCGTATGATAAACCTCGCCCGGTTTTATATTTCCTTCGGGAACGCTCCACAACTCTTTTACACCCAACGAATAAACCTGGCAGTTTTTTTCTTTTTCAAGATCATATTGCTTAATCAGTTTCTTGGCCAAACTACCACGTGTACCTTCTGCAAAAATGGTCAACTTGGCTTCAATGCGCGTCCCCGGCTGAAAATTCTCAAGCCGATTACCGTGATGGTCAACGCCTGTGTCTATGGTTTTAGCTCCAATTACTTTTCCATCTTTATATAGAATTTCGTCTACCGAAAATCCGGTGTAAATTTCCACGCCTTTTTCTTCGGCTTTCTTGGCGAGATAACGACAAACCTGACCTAAAGAAGCTGTATAATTACCCGCATTGCTCATGTAAGGCACATGAAACGGCAATTTCAACGAACCATTTTCGCTGAGTAAAACCGTTGAATCGGTAGTTACTTTTGCATTAAAAGGAATTTCGTTGAAATCAACATCAGGCAATAAACTTTTGAAAACGTCGGTTTTAATAACTGCACCCGAAATAATGTGGCTACCAATAGAACTTCCTTTTTCAATAAGTAGAATCCGGTGATTCAATCCTTTTTGCTTTAAAATATCTGCCAGATGAATGGAAGTGGCCAAACCGGAAGGCCCTCCACCAATAATTAAAATGTCCGTAAAAACGGTATCAACATTGTTCATTATCAATTGTATTAGAATTATGCTTAACTTAGAATTTTATAGTGGATTGTAAAAGTAACGACAGATTTGTTCAATAAAAACAACTCTTAAATTCAGTTGATTTAATCATCTAACGCATTAATAAAAAAAATGTTTGGAATAAAAAGTTTTTAATATTCAAAATTGAATCAATAAGAATATAAATAATAGATAACTAGATGTTTAGGTAATTATATTTGCTTTGCTATATTTTTTTTATTCAAAATAATCTGGAATTTCAGAAATAATAAATTTCAATCATTCTAAATTAGACCTATTGCAATAGAAATTTGTATTTATATTATATTTAAACAAACTCTTTGAGTATTTTTGAAGAATAATTCAAAATTGATAAATTTTCTAAAACATGAACGGATTTATTCAAAAAGAAAAGAAAAGCGTAGCATTAGCATCTGTTTTTGCGGCGATATTCTTAACCGGTTCAAAATTGATTATCGGACTATTAACTACTAGTTTAGGAATACTTTCAGAAGCATTACATTCGGGACTTGATTTGGTTGCTGCCATAATTACTTATTTTTCGGTCAGAGTTTCTGATAAACCTGCCGATAAAGACCATAATTACGGGCATGGTAAAATTGAAAATCTCTCAGCTTTCATCGAGACTCTCCTACTACTTGTTACCTGTTTCTGGATAATATACGAAGCAATTCACAGAATTTTGTCCGGTAAAGGGTTGGAATTAAATTCAATTCAAACTATTTTCAGCTTCATCATCGTTATTTCGTCAATTATCATTGATGTTTGGCGTTCCCGAAAACTATATAGGGTTGCTAAGAAACATAATAGTCAGGCATTAGAAGCTGATGCACTTCACTTTTCGACTGATGTATGGAGTTCTGTAGTTGTTTTAGCTGGACTCGTTTGTGTAAAAATATATGAATGGACTCATTTTCAGATTTTCTTCTATGCAGATTCCGTTGCGGCTTTAGTTGTTGCATTAATAGTTTTATATGTTTCCTTTCAGTTAGGAAAAAGAGCAGTAGATGTTTTACTTGATAAATCGCCACAAGATACGACCCGGATTGTACACGACACATTAAAAGGTTATCCTGAGGTGTTGAAATATCATGGATTAAAAGCACGTACTGCCGGGGCAGATACTTTTATCAAGTTTAATGTTCATTTCGATCCCGATTTGAGTTTACGCGAAGTTCATGAAGTTTGTGATAAAATAGAAAAGGAAATAAAAATGCGTGTTGTCAGAAGTGAAGTGTATATCCATGCCGAACCAGAGGAAATAAGTCATCTCGAAAACGAGGAAGATGATGATATTGTATAATTTACTTACATAATCAATCGATTTTCTTCTAGCTAGTAAAGATTAAAGCATTGGATGTATTGTTTTATCTTGCTATACTATCAATTGCTTATGTGATTTCAATCCAGAGGAGCAATCACGAAGTAAGATATTCTTTAATTAAAATTCACTCTATATCTAACTATTTTTTTGCGTTTTAAATCCTAACAATTGAATGTTATTTCATTACAAATTTGTTTTCTTTTAAGGCATAAACTATTCTTTTTTAAAAAAAATAATATCTTTGCAATCAATTTAATAATTAAAACTATATTTTATGTCAAAAATCAAATTACTCTTTTCAGTTTTTATTGTTGTATTATTACTTTTTAGTTGTACTTCTACTGATTTACAAAACGCATCAGACAAAACAAGTAATGAAATTGCAGCATTAGTTACAACTCCGAACATTAACAATAAATATATTGTAGTTTTGAACGAAAATATTCAACAGAAATCCATTGGTCTTCAGAGACGAACAGAAAATGTAAAAGCAAAAGCGAAAGGTTTAATGAATAGTATTGGTTTGAATGATGAACCCGAAGAAATTTTTCAAACGGCATTAAATGGATTTACTGTAAGACTTAATCCAGATAAAGCAAAGGAACTGGCTAAGGATAAGTCAGTTAAATTTATTGAACCTGACCAAATAATGAGTATTTCACCTATTACAATTGAAGGAAAAACAACTTCAACCACCACTGCTTCTAAATCTCAAACAATTCCTTGGGGAATTACACGCGTTGGCGGCGGAACAACAACTTCCACAGCTACAGCTTGGATTATTGATACTGGTATTGATATGACACATCCCGATTTAAATGTTGATGCCACTAGATCAGTCTCATTTATTGGTACAGGTACAACTCCAAATGATCAAAATGGACATGGATCGCATGTTTCAGGTATTATAGCTGCAAAAAATAACACGATTGGGGTTGTTGGTGTTGCACCCGGAACTACGTTGGTAGCAATTAGAGTTCTTGATGCAAATGGTAATGGTACTACCTCAGGCGTAATTGCTGGTATTAATTATGTTGCTGAAAATGGAAAAGTTGGTGATGTTGCAAACTTAAGTTTAGGTGGAGCAGTTTCGTCTGCACTTGATCAAGCAGTAATAACTGCATCTACTAACGTAAAATTTGTAATTGCTGCAGGAAACAATGCAGCCAATGCTACAAATTACTCACCTGCTCATGTAAATGGTTCAAATATTTTTACAATTTCAGCTATGGGTAGTTCAGATCGCTGGGCATCTTTCTCTAATTTCGGAAATCCACCAATTGACTACTGTGCGCCGGGAGTATCAATTTACTCGACTTATATGGGCGGTGGATATGCCACCTTATCAGGGACATCAATGGCTGCACCTCATGTTGCAGGTATTTTGCTTCTTGGTGCAATTAAAACTAATGGTTATGTAAAAAATGACCCCGACAATGTTGCTGACCCTATTGCACATCGCTAATTAGATTTTTTTTTAGCAAATTAAAAGGTGATCATTAGTATCACCTTTTTTTTATTTTTAATAGGCAAAATCACGCTAATATATTAAAATATGTATATTAAATATAAATATACATATTTTTTTAAAGATTTGATACATTTTTGAAACAATTACATATTTGAAATGTTTTTGTATTAAAATACAATAATATACAGTTAATATGATTTCAATTAGTTCAATTAATTGTATATTAATAATTTAAATTAATTACAGTATTAAGCAAATGAATAATCCTGATTTATATTTTAAAGTCTGCTGACATATTACAAAGCAAATTTGAATCTTGATTATTAAATGGTCCTTACATATTAATTTATTAAAATACACTTAATAAAATCTTATGACACATTATTCATATTGAAGTTCAATTACTTTGAATGAAATATCACAAAACAAATTACAACAAAAACTTTCTTTAATATTTAAATTTATGAAAACTTATAATATTCTAAAAACATTTTTCATTGTAGCATTATTAATAAACTTAGTTTCTTGCTCAAATGATATTACACCAACTCCTAATGGCTATGGAGTTGTAACTGGCTCTACTCCGATGGATTTGCAAAGCGGCACAATAGTAGATCATGGCAACGTCAGCATATTAACTGATAGCACTAGTACAACAAGTCCTACTATTTTAATTTACTCAATGGTCACGAATTTTTTAAGCAATGGAGTTACATTCGATCCTTCTACAAATCAATTAACTGGTGCAGGACATAGATTAAGCATTCAGTTTAATTCTCCTGAAGATCATCATATTGCTCCGGGAACTTATGTGTTTTCAAATAGAACTGACATTTTTACTTTCAAAGGAGGATTTATTCAAGATAGTGATGATTTCACACAAACATCGCAATTGCGCAATATAACCTCTGGCACAATAAGAGTTAACACACAAGATGAAGTTAACTATGACATTATATTTGATTGTGTTTTAAATACTGGTGATACAGTTATTGGTACATACAATGGTTTAGTTATGGTTTATAGTGACAAAGTAAACAATTAATTCATTGACTGCCAACAAATAATAACTTGAAATAGACTATATCAGTTCAATTGCCTTAAACAGGTAATATCTGGTATAGTCTTTTCATTTTTAAATATCATTATTAGTCTATTAGTCTCATTTAGAGATATTACTACAACTCTATTTAGACTGGAAATTCTTAATATACTAAATAAATTAACTAACTCAAATGCAAAAGGAATTGAATTAATACATTCAATTCCTTTTTTCAATTTATGTAGATTGGACTAATTAATACATAGTATTTATTCAGTTTTTCTGACAAAAAAATCAAAGGAACTTGTTTCTCAAATTGAAGAAAATAGGTACTTTTGCACTAATTCAAAAGAAAATATGCTGAGCAGCTGATGTATACCATTTTTTAATGACAACAATGAGCAAAATTATTATTAACAACTTCGATGAGTTAGAAAAATTCATAGGAAAAGAAATTGGTGTTTCCGACTATATCACTATCACGCAAACGCAAATCAATCAATTTGCCGATGCAACATTGGATCATCAATGGATTCACGTTGATACTGAACGTGCAAAAATAGAAAGTCCCTTTAAATCTACAATTGCGCATGGATTTTTAAATTTGTCGGTTTTGCCATATCTTTGGGATCAGATTATTGAAGTGCGTAACTCGAAACTAACTGTAAATTACGGAATTGAAAGTTTACGCTTTAATCAACCAGTTTTGGTTGATAGTCAAGTGCGTGTACGAGCCAAACTGAAATCGTTGAAAAATCTCCGGGGCATATCCAAAGCCGAAATAGACGTTTCGATGGAAATTAAAGGTAATAACAAAACAGCTCTAGATGGTACAATTGTTTTTTTATATCATTTTAAATAAGTGTATTGTTTGTTGGGCCAGAAAATGGTTATTTTCGGGTTGCTTTTGCTTTTGGGCAAAAAGCATATTTGGAAATTTTAGAGAGTAATTTGCCTGATGCAATAAAGCAACAATTAATTGAGGCAAAAATATATGTAGAAGGTCGTCCGTTACGGCTTGAAATTAGAAACCAGACCGATGCCGAACCTCTTTGGCAACTCATTAAGATAAAATTAAAAAACTAATTTGAAAAAATACTTTTTCGATATTAATTGATCCATAAAATTATTGTTGTGATTCAAATATCAAAAATATAGTTGTATTTTTACCCCACATTTAAAAAATTATCCAGAAATAAATAAAATACGTAGTTATGAATCACTTATTATTCTTAGATGTTCAGGTTATAATTGTTATTGCCTTGATTTTCTTATTATTATTTGGAGGAAAAAAAATCCCAGAGTTAATGAAAGGACTGGGAAAAGGCGTTAAAAGTTTTAAAGAAGGTATGGCTGATATTGAGGATGAAATAAAAAAAGAACCAAATTCAGAAGACAAAAAAGATACAACAAAAAAGAAAGATGAGTGAGTCTGAAGAGAAAGAAATGACTTTCTGGGACCATCTTGATGATTTAAGAAATGTAATATTCCGAATCGGTGGATTTGTAGGAGTTGCTTCGCTGGTGTTTTTTGCGTTCATGAAACCAATTTTCGATGAAGTAATTCTGGCACCATCCAGAAACGATTTCTTTCTTTATACTTGGTTCGGTGAGATGGGCAAAAAGTTCACTTTTCTTCCCGATTTTATTACTAGTACATTTAATGTCAAAATAATAAATATCAATCTCTCTTCCCAGTTTTTAGTCCACCTCACTTCTTCGCTGTGGTTTTCTTTAGTATTCAGTTTCCCGTTTATAATCTATCAGCTTTTTGTTTTCATAAAACCAGCTCTGTATGACAACGAGCGAAAAAACACTGTCGGTGTATTTTTTTTCGGTAATATACTGTTTTATTGCGGAGTTGCAGTAGGATACTTCTTTCTATTTCCTTTGACTTTAAGATTTCTTGGTGGCTATCAATTAAGTAAATTCATTGAACAAAGCGTATCATTAGATTCATATATGAACACTTTTCTAATGGTTTGCTTTTTTATGGGATTAGTGTTCGAGTTACCAATAGTTGCGTGGTTTCTTTCGCAACTTGGAATTTTGCATCGCGAATTTTTTAATAAATATCGACGTCTTGCCTTTTTTTCATTATTTATTTTTGTGGCAATATTTTCACCTACAGGTGATCCATTGACTATAATGTTATTTTTCATACCCATTTATGCACTTTGGGAAATAAGTGCCTTTGTTGTAAAGAAGAAACCGAAAGAACTGGAAGAATAAAACAAAATGTATTGCTTTTGAAGTCTTTGATTTTTAGTTTTAATAGTTCATTTAAACGATTTTTATACCAGTATCTTTCCCTGATTGTAGCCTCAAAATTGCAAAAAAAAAACTATCTTTGCATTGCAAACAATAAATGCACTAAATGCTTGAGATTATTATAAAAGGTATTTTAATTGGTTTATGTATATCAGTACCACTTGGACCAATTGGAATGTTAACTATACAACGAACCCTTAACCGAGGCAAAAAATATGGTATCGCCACAGGATTAGGTGCAACGACCTCTGACTTGGTATATACCATCATAACATTATTTTTTTTAAGTTTTGTCTTAGGATTTATAGATAAAAACCGTTTTGTAATTGAACTAGTTGGAAGTTTAGTAGTTGCAATATTCGGATGGTATATTTACAAAAGCAACCCTGCCACACAACCAAAACCGAATGAGCCTGTAAAACATAGTCTCATTAAAGATTATTTTACATCGTTTGGTTTAACATTTTCAAACCCCCTGGTTTTATTTGTATTAATTGCACTTTTTGCGAGGTTTGCTTTTATTGATCAAAAAACGACACTTTTTATTACCATAATCGGAATACTTTCCATATTAGGAGGTGCGTTACTTTGGTGGAATCTACTTACATTTTTAATTAGTCGTTTCAAGAACAACTTGAAAATGAGGGAATTGAAATTGATTAACCATATAACTGGAATTGTTATTATTCTTATCGGGTGCGTTGGATTAATACTAACTTTGTTCAAATAATATAAGCCAATTCATTTCACAATGAATTGGCTTATTTGCAAATTAAAACTGATTAAATTCTGAGATTGATTAATGTAAAATATCCTCTACGAATTTTCACCCTGGTACATCAGGTTGATATTTTTACCGTTGTCTGAAAAAGTATGCATCATTTCTTCTTTTGACATTTTTCCGCTAATCCAGATTAAGCTGAATTCACTTTTTTCTTTCGTTACAATAAGCATATCAGCATTGTCTTTTCCTGTAAGGCGATAATAAATTTGAACTCTTTCTCCTTTTTCGCGAGCCTCAACAGCAGTCTCAAAATTACCTGTTTGAACAACCTTGTCTAATTCTTGCGTTATAGATTTTAAGATTGTTGAATTGCTCTCATCTGTAAGAGTAAGTATTTTAATTGACTTCATTTTGGACATCATTTCTTTGCCTTTCTTATCACTTCCTGCAAATTTTGAAGCAAAGTTCATCATTCCACTACCGACTGTTACATACGTAAAACGTTCGTCATCACTATACTTTTCAAAAAGTGATTGAAGAGTTTGTGCTTTTGCTGCCGTAACCATAAGAATTATAGCAACTACTGTAATTATTCTTTTCATATTTGTTATTATTTTATTTGAATTGTATTTTGTATTTTCTCCATTTTCTCTTTTACATTAATGAGTTTATTCATTGGCTGTAAGTCGTTTCTTACATTTTCAAAACTATTATTCAGTGGTCTCATGCTTTTATTTAGCATATCGTTGACATGATTCAATTTTTTTTCAACATATTTTTCTGCAAATTCTGTATCCTCTATTTTATTACCACTTACCACGGCATAATTATCAACCTGAAAAGGATATTTTATAAAAAGAAATAGCATTAACGAAGCTGCAATCCCAGTATATGCAAAAGATCTAATCCAAATTCTTATTGGCTTTCGTTGTCTCTGAGTCAATTTTTTAAGTGGATTAACAGCTTTCTCGAGTGCTTCAGAATCGAAAGTGTCAAAAAGTGTGCTGTATATTTTCAATTCACTTGATACATTTCCAGCTTTGAAATACTGTTTCAATTCGTTTTCCTCACAGACTGAAGTCTCCCCTTTAAAATATTTTTCCAGTAATTCATTCATTATTTCCATTGCATTTCCTCCACTTTCCTATTTTCATTCAAAATTCTTTCTCTGATCTTCAGTCGAGCTCTAGAAAGATTTACACTTACTGCATTCTCTGTCAAAGAAGTTATAAACGCTATTTCACTAAGTTCTAAACCTTCAACATCTCTCATTCTTATTATAGTTCGTTGCAATTCAGGCAAATTATTAATCATTTGTTTAATTCTAAAAACTAAGTCTTTCTGTTCAGTTTGTTGATAAGGATTTAGTTCAGAATATTCAATATCAGTTTGCAATTCAGATATATCTTTGTTTTGACGAATTTTGTCGAGGCATAAATTCCTCATCGCCCGCATGGTGAATCCATTTAAATTTTCAACTTCATCTAAATTATCTCGCTTTTCCCATAATTTCACAATCAAGTCTTGCACAGCATCTTGTGCTAATTCACCGTTACATAAAATCGATTTTGCCAATCGAAATAATTTATCGGAAAGTGGTATGACCAGATTATTAAATTGATTTGAATCCATACACTTATATAGACGCAAAAAAGTTGAACATCTTACATTAGATATTCATATTTTTCGAAAATAAATTTTGAGTTTAATAATTAAAGTGGTTATGGCTTTCTATATCAATCTTTTGATTACACGCAACGTGTGCGTATATTCACCGGTTTGGGAAGAAATTATTCCTTGTGAATCATAATTTTCTATTTTGACCCAACCTGAGGCATGTATAATTTGGTGTCGGTTTATCAAAATCCCCACATGGATAATTTTACCTTCCGGATTTTCAAAAAAAGCCAAATCTCCGGCTTGAACTTCAGACAAGAAATCAACAACTATTCCAGTATCAACTTGTTGCGACGCATCGCGAGGTAACATTTTTCCTACCATCGAAAACACAACCTGCACTAAACCCGAACAATCAATTCCCATTACGCTTTTTCCTCCCCATAAATAAGGAGAATTTAGGTATTGTTTTGCTAATTCAACAATTAATTGTCCTGAATTTTCGGTAGAATCTTCTGATGTTGAAATATTTACATAAAATTCCTCATCGCCAATTTTAAACTTTCCATCTAACAAATTATGCAAAACACTTCCTCCAGCCAAGAGCATTTTTTCATTTGAAATGGCTTTTGTACATTCTAATAATGGAACACTTACATAATATTTACGAACAGTTGAGGTTTTTGCCTCATCTTCGGTTGATAAAATGTGTATCATCTTCCTATCAACCCAGCCGTAATAATTATCCATTAGATTTTGAACTTTATACCATCTGTCCTTAACTTCAATAATTTTCACTTCTTCACCAAAAAGAAGTTGGGAAGTCATTTCGCTGGTTTCAGAATCTGAAACCCGAAGTGGTACAAGACTAAGCTTTATAATTCCTGTCATTTCTGTAGGTTGAGTTTATGAAGTGTAAATGTCAAAGGAAAGATGGTTATATTTAGCTTAAATTCAAGAATATAACTACAAAAGTACGGAAAGTTTGAATAATATGAGCGTGTTAAGGATTTTTTTCGTAATTTTCCGCTGTTTTTGTAATTATGTATCCTTTTCATCAAATAATTAAATTATGAAACTAAAGTTTACACCTATTCAGCTTCAAAATGCAACTAAAATTGGACTTTTCGGGCTTTTGGTACTATTAATTGTATTCCTATATCCTTCCAATTATAAGTTTAAGTATCAGTTTGAAATAGGAAAACCATGGTCCTATGAATTAATAACTGCATCATTTGACTTTCCAATCTACAAAAGTAATCAGCAAATTGCAAAAGAAAAAGCTGAAATTCTTCAAAATTACACTCCATTCTTTAGATTCGATACCACTGTAATTAACCAACAATTATTGAAATTGTATTCTGATTTAGTAAAAAACAATACTATTTCGCCACGAATTCCAAATTACATTAAAAACAAGTTCAAATCAATTTATTCATCAGGAATTATTTCAGTTGATGATTATAATAAATTACTGAGTGAGAAAAGGTCAAACATTTCTTGTATCATGCCTAATCATGTAACTCACATCACTTCTGTTGAGAATTTATTCACACCTCGTACAGCCTATGAGGATATAATGAACGACGCTCCGGTCACATTAAAATCATACAATATAAACATATATTTGACTGAAAATTTAAAATATGATAGTTTGACTTCTGAGATTTCCAAAAATGAAATGATTAAAAACCTCTCGCTAACTTCGGGTATGATTCAGACGGGCGAACGTATTATTGATCGTGGCGAAATTGTTACTCCAAGCAGCTATTTAGTTCTTCAATCATTGAAGACTGAATCTGAAAAGCGAAACACCTCACTTCAACAATCATCAATTGTAGTTATAGGTGAGGTAATTATGATAGTTGGATTAATTACATTGTTCTTTTTATATATATTTCTTTTCCGTCCGCGGATCTACGATAGTATAAGTAACATAATATTCATTTTGCTACTAATCCTAATGATTGTAAGTGTTACTTCATTTACCATCCGGTTTACTAGTTTCAGCTACTATATGG
>Ga0302292_1001691_pt1 | contig 13894 bp, 7 predicted proteins | sample III_Fen_N2_1_FD_194553 | JGI IMG/M metagenome (GOLD analysis project Ga0302292, IMG submission 194553) | Peat permafrost microbial communities from Stordalen Mire near Abisko, Sweden - III_Fen_N2_1 | ecosystem: Environmental > Terrestrial > Soil > Wetlands > Permafrost | place: Sweden: Abisko...
TCAATCTATTTTTTGTTTAGTTGCTTAGTTAACAATTTTGAGCTTGAGGCTGATTGTTCTGCTCAAATCAGCACAGTCAGCCTCATTAATTTTATACCATATTTTGAACGTGTTTTTTAATTTAAGTACTATGAAATCAATAATAAGTACCTCAGGTTTATTTCCCAAATCCAACTAAGATGGGTGAAGATGGATGAACCGAATTTACATGGCTAATTTTGATATGTATATTTTAGTGAGACATGCAAAAAAAAATCACAAATGGAAAAAATTATCAAAACGAAATACGAATACTGTCATATTGATAATGATAAGATAGTTTTTACAAAAGCCTTCAAAACTGTAGATTTAGTAACAGATTATGCTAAATCAACAAATGATTTATTTAAAACTTTAATGGTATTTTTTTTCCATTTCAATATTTACAATACTAACAGTTGTTTTTTATTATAAGGGGAATTATGGAATATCAATTTGTTCCGGAGCATTTGCCCTGTTTTTTTTCTTGATGGCTTTTTATTTACTTTTATTCACGTCGGGAAGTCCGGTAATATATAAAGATAAAATAGTAAAAATAAAATTCAAAAAAACTCTTTTTTTGAATTTTATGGAGATTAAACACAAGGATTTTGGACGGATAAAAAGAAGAGGTATTATTCTTACATATGATCATACTGAAATTGAAATGGCATTGGAAATATTAATGACTGATAAACTATAATAAACGTAATAAATAACTGCGGTTATCTGAAATCCGTAAGACCGATCAAAGCGGTCAGACGGGTGTTGCAATAAGTGTTTTGCGCAGAAAGTTATGGCGTTTATTATAATTGAAGAAAAAATAGAATATAAAGGAAACTAAATTGATGTATAATCGAATGGAGTTGTAGTATTTTTTGCCCTTGAATTATTACATTATTTTTTTTTAAACATCAAGGTTTAGTTAAGAAATTGTTTTGTAAGGTCTACATAATAGACTTATTAAGTTCATTAATGCAGGACAATATGAGATTTGATTGAATTATTAAATAACAAATAAGTTGAATTTTGAAAGCAAATCAGACTATCTCAAAAAGCATAATCGTCAACCGGAATATTTAGAACCTATTATATTCATATACAAATATATAATCTTATTAAATAAATTAAGAATGAAATTAAACCGTTTTCTTTTAGTTACAATTTTCATGTTGTCAATGACTTCTGCCTTTGCATTAAATAAAAAGAATAAAAAAGCTGAGAGACTCCAAAGGGTAATCAATGTCGATTATAATGCAGAAAAAGGCACTTTGAATACAATGTTCAAACAATGTGTCGGAGCCGGAAGAGCAAATGAAGGGCTTCGGGCTGACTGGCAGCAACAATTGGCTTTTGTGAAAAAAGAGTGCGATTTTAAATCCATCCGTATGCACGGTATTTTGACTGATGATATGGCTGTGTACTCTGAAGATAGCAAAGGGAATCCGCAATACAACTATATGTATGTAGATGCATTGTATGATTATCTTTTAAGTATCGGGGTTAAACCTTTCGTAGAATTGGGATTCATGCCCAATGCACTGGCTAGTGGTCATCAAACTATCTTTTGGTGGAGAGGAAATGTTACTCCACCAAAAGACTATAATAAATGGGAAGATTTTATCCGTAACCTTACCCAACATTTTACCGAAAGATATGGAACTGATGAAGTAAAAACATGGTATTTTGAAGTATGGAACGAGCCAAATCTTTCGCCTGGATTCTGGACTGGTACTCAAGCCGACTATTTTAAATTATACCGGTATACGGCAAAAGCTATCAAAAGTGTAAATTCAGATTACAAGGTTGGAGGACCTGGAACGGCTGGTGCTGCTTGGGAAAGCGAGATGATTGATTTCTGCGTTAAAAATAATGTCCCCATCGATTTTATCAGTACTCATTCGTATGGTGTTAAACAGGGATTTCTAGATGAACATGGTAACAGTGGCACTGTTTTGAGTAAAGATTCGATGGCTGTAAGTGGAGATGTGCTTCAATCCCGCAAAGAGATTGCTGCTTCTGCTAAACCAAACCTTGAGTTGCATTATACCGAATGGAGTTCGTCATATACACCGGCCGATCCGATTCACGATAGTTATCATGAAGCAGCATACATTCTGGAAAAAATCAAACAGGTCGGAAGCGCAGTCAATTCGATGTCGTATTGGGTTTTCACCGATATTTTTGAGGAACCGGGTCCTCGCTTTACGCCTTTTCACGGAGGATTTGGATTGCTTACCATTCAGGGAATTCAAAAACCGGCTTTTTATGCTTACCAATTTATGAATAAACTCGGAAATACTGAACTAAAAAATACAGATACACGTTCCTGGGTAACTAAAACCAATAATGGCGGTATTCAATTGCTTCTTTGGAACTTTACAAACACTCTTCCTGATTCTGTAAATAATCAGACATATTATATACAGGATTTGCCCTCAAAACCAAAGGGGAAAGTTAAAGTCAATATATCTCATGTACCGGCAGGAACATATACCATGGAAATATATAAAGTGGGTTATCGTATTAATGACGCCTACACAGAATATGTGGATATGGGGAAGCCAAAACAGCTTAATAAACTGCAGGTAGAGGAATTAAAGAAACATAATAGCGGTTCTCCGATTGTAGTTGAAACGATTGACATTAAGGAAAATGAATCCTTTTCTAAAGAGCTTGATATTCGGGAAAATGATGTTTTGTTGTTGAATTTAGTAAAACACTAACGTATTTAGAATAATATTTATAATTTTGCCAATGTAGGGTTATTGATTTTACATTTTTCTGTGAACTCATTAACTGTATTATGTCCTGAAACTTTGTCTAATACTTTATAATTTAAAAATAAAATGAAAACCAGTAAAATTAAATTTTTGATTTTAGTTGCAATTTCTTTCTTTTTTAGCTTTGCAATGAATGCTCAGGGATTGTATGTTGGAGCCAATTATCATCCCCATGATGATAAGAATCTTGAAAAAATCAAAAGTGACATCCAGTTGATGAAAGCTGCCGGATTTACATCTGTCCGTATGGGGCATTTAGCATGGGACAGTTATGAGCCTTCGGAAGGGCAATTTGACTTTGAATGGTTTGACAAGGTGATGGATTTAATGAACGAGGCCGGGATTAAAGTAATTCTGGACATTGCTGTACGACCAGCACCAATTTGGTTACATCAAAAATTCCCAACGATTGATATCGTTGATCCAAATGGGCATCAACTTTACCCAAACCATCGCTATATGGATGATATTGGGGATCCAAACTATCAGAAGTACGCACTGCGTTATACCGACGCCATAACAAAGCGGTATGCCAAACATCCTGCATTATTGGCTTTTGGGATAGATAATGAATCGGGAGATGGTCCGATTTCATATTCCGAAACTGCAAGGGAAAGGTTTATAATCTGGTTAAAAAATAAATATAACACTGCAGGGAATTTAAATAAAGCATGGGCAGGTCAACGTTGGTCGCGAAGAATTAATGACTTTGAGGAAGTTGGTCTTCCAATGTCTGGTTCGGTTGTTGGAGCACCTGAAAGAATGCTCGATTTCAGACGTTTTGTATCGGATGAAATCAACCAGTTCCTTTTAAAAGCAATTGAAAAGATAAATACAAATGCACCAAACGCCCTGGTAAACACAAATGCCTGGTATTACAGCCCATTGAGATATTTTGACTATTCGCAGATTGCCTATTCAGGCAAAATGACCCGTGAGGGTTCCGGCTTTTATCCTGGGAATTCATTAACTACCAATTGGGGTGTTATGAATGCCTTATTCGGAATCTCCCGTATTCAATTTGAAAGTACAAACCCTTTTTGGTGCAGCGAATTTACAACTATGACAGCTGTTCCAAATTCGATCCGTAAGTCGGCATATGCCACGTTGATGTATGGTAACCAGATGGTTTGCGGGTGGACATGGCAAAGTATGCACTCGGGAGAAGAACAGTACCTGGAAGGAATGGTTGATTGGGACGGAATTACAAACCGTAAATATGATGAATATAAAAAAATTGCAACAGAGTTTAAAAAAATTGGAAAGTATTTTCCATATAAAGTTCAGTCAGAAGTGGGTTTGGCTTTTTCTTTTCCAAGCCAGATAGCAGGCAGTTCTTTCCCTGAACAACAGGAGAATCAACTTCAGGCATGCTTTGATGTGTTTTATAACCGCAATATGGATGCACGGGTGGTGGAGATTAGCAGAAGCCCCATGAAATATAAACTTTTGATTGTTCCTGGTGTAACTGTAATGGATGAAACAACTGCCACTAAGATACGCGACTTTGTGAAAAATGGAGGAACGGTCATAATGACTAGTAATTCAGCAGTAGTTGATGAAACCGGAAAAGTATTTGCATCAACTCACCCGGGTCGTTTAAGCGATGTTTTCGGAATACGGGTTGCAGGTTATGAAGAAACGGAATCATTAAACGAAATATCCAGAAAATCATTGAAAGGCAATAAAATTGAACTTACCTATAAAGGAAAAGAGATTACTTCAGAATCAACCCGATTTGATGTTGTCGAATCAAAAGGTGCTGTTATTCTGGGAAGCGTAACCAGCTTGGATAAGGATTACCCCATTATTACTTCCAATAACTATGGCAAAGGTAGAGCAATTTATATCGGTCTCCCTGCAAAAGGAGAGATACTTGATCCCTTGCTTGATGAGTTAATTGTTGAATTATCCCTAAAAAAAGGTCCCGAAGTACCTACCGGTGTAATGGCCCGTCAAATTGATAAGTACCACTTTTTATACCTGAATGTAAGTAGTGAACCAAAAGAGATTCAAATTAAAGAAAAATCCAGAAGTATCCTTTTTGATAAAAATTACGACGGCAATTTTACAATTGCACCTTACGAACCTGAATTTATTGAAATAAAGTAACAGTAGGATTAATCATTGATATGTTTGTTAAATATGTAGCACAAGCTTTTTTGTATTTTTGTTATTATTGACCCCCATACCCCAAAAGGGGCCTTTAAGACGCAGTATTTGAAAATTTTATAATTGTAAATCGCTTGTGAAAGTCCACTCTTAAGCCTCCTTTGGGGGTTTGGGGGTCAGAAATTAAAACAGTCCAATAAATTTTCCGAATTACTTATAAATCATTAAGATAACAAGAATTGCATAATAGGGAATATTATCATGGGCGTTTTTTAATCTGTATATTTTAATAGATGAACAGATGAAACTAATCTGTCCTTTTTAAATATATTTGTAGCGGAAAGTTTAAAAAGTACTCTCAACTATCTTAAATTTATTATAAATCACGTTCTTATGAAAAGATATAAAAAACAATTATATATACTTGTAATATTTTGGATGGTTTCATTTCAAAGTATTATTGGTCAGTCATCTTATATTTTTCATCATTTAGAAACGAGTTCCGGGTTATCAAATAATTCTGTAAAAGCCATTTTGAGAGACAGTTACGGTTTTCTTTGGATAGGAACCGAGTCAGGATTAAACAGATATGATGGATATGGATTCAAAGTCTATTCAATGAATTCAGGAGTTCATAATGGGTTGATTTCAAATGATATATTAGGATTACAAGAAGACGGATTAGGTAATATTTGGGTTAATCTCGGATTTACATATATGGTATACAATAGAGATAAAGACTGCTTTATCTCAGATATAAAACAGTTATTACATGGTTTGGGTATATCGTCGGATCAAAACTGCAAAGTTTTTGTTGATAAAAAGCAAAATCTATGGGTATTAAACAAGCAAAAAGTTTTTTTTTATAATATCAAAAAGAAAACAACAACCGCATTCAATTTAAAAAAACCACTTTATGATGCGGTTTCAACTGAAATAGCTGATATTGGTGAATTTCTGTTTATTATTCAAAAGTCTGGTTGTTGGCAATTAAATAAAAAATCAGGTGTTCAAACAATGATAAAATTACCGGATTTAATTAACCAAAATTTAGCGGATAATAGCACCAAAATCTATGCAGACAACAATAACGGGTTATGGCTTTTTTCAAGTAATTCTGATTATATTTTTTACAGAAAAAATCCGAATCAGGGATGGGATAAAATAGAATTGACCTCTGAAATTAAATCTCAAAGCAATATAATAACAAGTATTATTGAAGATCAAACCGGACAAATATGGATAGGGACAGATCATAAAGGATTATTTATTTATGATAAACCAAAAGAAGCAATATCAAATATTGTGCATAGTCCCTGGATATACACCAGTTTATCATCTAATAGTGTACAGTGTTTATATCAGGACAATAACGGAACTATCTGGATTGGACATAATAAAAAAGGTCTTACATTTTATCATGAAAGTTTTCGAAACTTTATTAACTTTCAGCATCCTGAATGCACTGATATCATTTCTATTATGGAAGATCATCTTCGAAATATCTGGTTGGGAACTGATGGAAACGGATTATATGTGAAAACAAATAATACAGAAAGTAATGTGAAGAAACTTCCTATTCCAAATACCGCTATAGTCTCGATATTAGAAGACAGAAAAGGACGTATTTGGATTGGTACATATCATAAAGGCCTGTATTGTTATGAAAATGGAAGAATAATCCAATATACGACAAAGAACAGCAAATTATCCAATGACGACATTTGGGGTTTAAAGGAAGACAGATATGGAAATATATGGATAGGAACCTTAGGTGGCAAAATTCAGATATTGCAATCCGAATCAACAAATTTTAATTCTTTAATATCGCCATTTAATAATAATGATTATGTGTTAGAAATGTATTATGATGGTGGTGACAAAATGTACTTCGGTACTGTATATGGACTTTTTGTAATTGACATTACGAACAACAAGAAAACTATATATTATGGAAATAGAAAAGGAAGTCAACGATTCAAGGAGAATCTGATTTCAAATGTATTTAAAGATGAACGTAATATATTATGGCTAGGTCATAATGATGGGCTGACTATATGGGATCAGAAAAAAGATACACTTTACTTCTTTAACAAAGAAAACGGGTTATGCGACAATTCAATCAGAGGTATTGCAGAAGATAATCTCAATAATATTTGGGTGACTACAAGTAATGGACTTTCCATATTAACGGTTAAACGAGAATTGAATGATATGCTGACTGTTACAAGTAAAAATTATTCCGTTAAAGATGGTCTTAAGAATAGTTATTTCAATAGCCATTCTATCTGCAAACTACGGGATGGTGATATTTTACTTGGGAATGTAGATGGATATACTATTCTCAATCCAAATAAAATGGCTGAAAAAGATCAACCTATAGCAAAAGTTGTATTTACCGGATTGACTGTGGGTAATCAGGATATTCAGGTAGATTCATTTTATAATGGTCATAAGTTACTTGAACGTCCAATGGAGCTGACTTCTAAGTTAACTTTCAACTATAATGATAAACTCATTTCATTGCACTTTTCAACCGCAGATTTGTTGAATGCCGACAAAGTAAAATACATTTATCAAATCGAAGGTTTTAATACCCAATGGATACCAACCCAGGAAAACAAAATAGTAATTTCCTCACTTCCTTCAGGAAGTTATCGACTTTTAATTAAAGCATGTAATAGCGATGGCGTTTGGAATAATACACCCACCATATTATTCATAAATGTAACTCCCCCATTCTATGAATCCATATGGGCTTATATTATATATATTATTTTGATTTTAAGCATATTGATGTACTATTTGCGTAGAAAAGAGGAAAGGCATCGAATAAAATTAGAGCAGCATCTTATTCAAATGGAACATGAGAAAGAAATACATATTAATGAGATGAAGTTAAGGTTTTTCACCAACATTAGCCATGATTTGCGAACGCCACTTACACTCATTATAACGCCATTACAAATTCTATTAAATGATTCAACGAACCTAAACATGAGAAAAAAATTGAGTACTATGTATAAGAATGCTCAACAATTACTGACATTGATAAATTCGTTGCTTGATTTCCGCAAATTAGATGTAGGCGCTGAGACATTGAATTTAAAGCCTGGTGATTTTGTTAGTTTTGTCAGGGATATTTACACTTCGTTTAGTGTTTATGCAAATGAACGTAATATTAACTTTTCCTTATTTAGTGAAATGGAAAGTCTATCAATGCAATTTGATCAGAATAAAATAGAAAAAGCAATAACTAACCTGCTTTCAAATGCATTCAAATATACTGCTGATGGAGGAACTATCAATATACGTATAACTAAACAGGACTATAATGTTAATATCAGCGTATCTGACTCAGGACCAGGCATTAAAAACGAAGAAAAAGAACATGTATTTGAAAGATTCTACCAGGCACCACAAAATCAGGAAAAGACAGGAAGCGGAATTGGCTTGCATATTGCAAACGGATATATTACCCTTCATGGAGGAACAATAACTGTAACAGACAACGTTCCCCAAGGCAGTATATTTACCTTTCAAATTCCTATAAGGAAAGTGGAAGTAGAAAATGAAGAAAAATCACCCGTGAAAAAAGTATCAGAAGAGGTTGAAGTAGAAGATATAGAAAACGAAGGAATTTTCTCAGCTAAACCGGTATTGCTATTTGTAGATGACAACAAGGATTTTTGTGAGTTCATGGCTGATAACCTTGGAGAAGAATATTCTGTAGTAACTGCTAACAACGGACAAGAGGCAATTGAACAATTAGATAAGTTTGATGTAACTATCGTTATTAGCGATGTAATGATGCCGGTTATGAGTGGAACTGAACTTTGTAAACAAATAAAATCAAACATTTATTGGTCACATATTCCGGTTATTTTGTTAACAGCACGTACAGCAGAAGAATATAAAATTGAAGGATTTGAACTGGGAGCAGATGATTACATTACTAAACCATTTAATTTTAACTTACTAAAACTGCGCATTAACAAATTCATAGAATGGACTAAAAAGTCTCATATTGCATTTAGTCAAAAGATCGATGTCTCCCCAGCTGAAATTACGATTACATCATTAGATGAGAAACTTATCGAAAAAGCTATCAAGGTTGTTGAAGAACATATGAGCGATACTGAATTTTCCGTTGAATCACTCGGAGCAGCTATAGGGCTAAGTCGTAGTCACCTGTACAAAAAACTAATAGTTATTACCGGCAAAGGGCCTGCTGATTTTATTCGAACAATCCGACTGAAACGTGGTCGTCAGCTTCTTGAAAAAAGCCAGTTACAGATTGCTGAAATAGCATATGAAGTAGGGTTCAATTCTCCGAAAAGATTTACCATTAATTTTCGTGAAGAATTTGGATTGTCACCATCGGAGTATTTGCGTATTCACAAACAACAACAGGAATAATACATAATCGCACCTAATACAGGACATAAAGTCTCCGGATGTTTCAAAAGATGATCTAATTTTACTGCATATTTATGTTGTGACAATTTTACTTTTGCAAAAGCATTTACTTACGTGAAATTAGCAGCATAACTGAAGTCGTAATTTACGTGCAGTACATTTGTTATCCTGGTATTGCATTTATTTTAGCCTTAAAATAAACTATAAATATCATAATACAAATGGCAAAAAGGAACTTGTTTTTTGTTTTTCTAATATTCTCATCAATTTGTTTGGCAAGTGATTTCAGTGGATATAAAAATCCTGTAATTTTAGGTTTTCATCCCGACCCCAGTATTTGTAAAGCAGGAGAAGATTATTATTTAGTAACCAGTAGCTTTGAATACTTCCCGGGTGTACCCCTGTTCCATAGCAAAGATTTAATACACTGGGAACAAATCGGCCACTGCCTGACCAGACCCTCACAATTATCACTCGAGAAATGCAGCGCTTCGGGAGGAATCTACGCTCCCACCATACGTTATTACAAAGGTGTTTTTTATATGATCACAACAAATGTTTCAAAAGGTAATTTTATTGTGAATACAAAAGATCCTGCAGGAGAATGGTCAGAACCAATATGGCTTCAACAATCAGGAATTGATCCGTCCCTTTTCTTTGAAGATGACAAATGCTTTCTCACAACTAATCCTAATAATACAATTTATTTGTGTGAGATAAATCCACAAACCGGCCAACAACTAACAACAAGTAAACCGATTTGGACAGGAACAGGTGGCCGCTATCCTGAAGCCCCACATATTTATAAAAAGGATGGGTGGTATTACCTTATGATTTCAGAGGGAGGTACTGAATACGGTCACAAAGTGACTATCGCAAGGAGTAAAAACATTGACGGGCCTTATGAATCGAATCCTGCAAATCCAATATTAACACACTCTAACGTTAATGCTCAATGGAATTCAATTCAAGGTACAGGACATGCTGATTTGATTCAGGCTAATGATAGGTCATGGTGGATGGTATGTTTAGGTTTTCGTCCCCAATCGGGGTTACATCATTTATTGGGGAGAGAAACATTTCTTGCTCCTGTAACATGGGATACGAATGCATGGCCGGTTGTAAATGGCAATGGGATTATCTATACAAATATGAATGTGCCCACCTTACAGTCTAAACCAGTAAAGGAAATTCCAGACAAAACAGATTTCTCAGAGAAAAAATTAGGTTTTGAATGGAATTATCTTCGAAATCCACAAGAACAGAACTACACTTTAACAGAAAGACCCGGTTTTTTACGTTTAAAACCAACCACTGTGAAGTTAGATGATATTGACTCTCCAACTTTTGTAGGGCGTCGTCAAGAGCATATTAATTTCACAACTACCACATCGTTAGAGATGTTTCGGGCTCAGAATGGCGATGAATCAGGAATCACTGTTTTAATGAATAATAATTCGCATTACGATTTGGTCTTGCGCAAAGAACCGAATGGAGAAAGCAAAATACTTCTCCGTTATCGTTTAGGTGAAATGACTCATATAGCCAAAGAAATCAATATACCTAAAGAAAAAGTTGCATTTCAGGTTAAAGGTGAAAGTAATTATTATTCATTTGCTTATTCGTTGGATGGTAAGAGATATAATACTATCGGCAAAATGGATGTCCGTTTTTTGAGCTCAGAGACTGCCGGAGGGTTTACCGGAATTTATTTAGGTCTTTTTTCAACTTCGGAAAGTAAAATATCAAAAACATATACTGATTTTGACTATTTTACATATTTGCCTGATAATTAAATAAACAGTAGTAAATGAAAAGTAAATATAAATATCAATTAATAAGTCTAGAAATCATGAAACATCACTCTTTTAAAATTTATTTCATTTTCGTCCTGCTGAGTTGTTTTGCAACCTCAACAATAGTGGCGCAGGATGTTACTATAACTGTAAATGCTACTGCAAACAAAAAGGCAGTATCCCCAGGCATCTATGGACGAAATGAAGGCTTTACCGAAAAGACAAATCAAATCCTTTCTGTTCAATTTCTTAAAGATGCGGGGTTGCGCTTTGCGCGAGTTGGTGGAGGTAATAACATGTCGGCTTACAACTGGCGCAAAAAACTTACTGTTCATCCCGACTATTTTAATAACGTTTATGGTGAAGATTGGGATGCTTATGCAAAGATAATTAACAGTAGTTTTGCCAATATGCAGGGCATGTTTGCCTTTCAATTGCTGGGCAGAGTGGCTTCCAGCGACCAGCACAACTTCGGTGACTATGTTTACAAGCAGGCTCACCCAGGTTGGGATGGTCATGGTCAAAATTTAGCCGGAGGAGGAATACCCAATCCAGACGGTACAAGTAGTAAGGCCCTGGTTGACGGAGACTCTACTTTATTCTCAGTGAAATGGCCGGCTGACTCCACGGTGGCAATTCTTACTCATTGGTTTGGAACCGGTGGTTTAGGCTATAATAAAGACAAATTCCAATATTGGAGTATGGATAATGAGCCTGATTGTTGGGCCGGGACTCATGATTGGGTTATGACACCGATAATATCTGCTTCTGCATTTATGGATCGCTTCATTGAAACAGCGTATAAAGCGAAAGCTTTATATCCCGGTATCAAAATTTGCGGACCTGTACCAGCCTCCGAATGGTTCTGGTTTAAATGGGGGTCAAATGAAAGTATATGGGAAAATGGCAAGTATTATACCTGGATTCAGTATGTCATACATCGCTGTGGCCAAGAGTATAAGAAAACAGGTATTAAACTGTTAGATGTAATTGATATTCATAACTATCCTTATTATGCTAATACTGATCAGGCACTGCAATTACATCGAATTTATTATGATCAAACTTATAATTATCCGGGTTATAACGGTATTAAGTCAATTTACGGAGGATGGGATAACTCACAATCAAAAGAATATATTTTCAAGCGTTTTAATGACTGGTGTACCACAGAATTTGGAACAGCTAACCATGGCATAACTGCCGGTGTAAGCGAATGGAGTCCCGGACCTAGCGATCCAAACCTTGTTTCAGTTATATACGCTTCGCATCTTGGCACATTTGCTAATAATGGTGTTGCATTGTTTTCACCATGGAATTGGTTCAATGGTATGTGGGAAACATTACATCTTTTCAGCCGCTATGCAAAAGACTATAGTGTTTCCAGCACTTCTTCAATTGAGAACACAGTTTCGGCTTACACCACTGTAAACCAAACCACTGATTCAATGACAGTGATTATAGTGAATCGCGACACACTATCTTCACGAAATGTGACGGTTAATCTTAGTAACTTTCCTGTAGCAGATGGCAATTATACAACATTACAATTATCAAAACTTCCAACTACTGAAACTTTTATATCGCACACCAAAAATGCTTTGAAACTAAACTCAGTAACTGTTAATTCAAACACGTTTACGATTACTGTACCCTCACTCTCAGTAACGGCTGTAATAATGAAATCAACAACAACAACAACCGGAGTTCAGGATGTAAAAAGCCATACTGATGAAATAAAAGTATATCCAAATCCGGCTACAGACAAGCTTAGTATCAGTCTGTTTTCGAATATTGCTGAACCAACAGAAGTTATTATCTATGACCAAAGCGGACGGAAAATTCAGTCTTCTAATACTGATTATGATGGACATTCACAAATTACTATGAATGTAACATCTCTATCCAATGGATATTATTTACTCTCCGTTAGAAATAGCCATTGTACATCGAACAAAAGCTTTTTGGTTGTTAATTAATTTTTTTAACTCAATTAGCGTTCATAACAAAAAAGTTTTATATCGATTTATAGCATTTTTTAGTACAAAAATTTAAATAGCACCCTGGTGTTTATGTCATCACAAAAGGAAAAGCATAACGGTTTTTCTTCGGTAATGATATAAAACCAGGGTGTTTTTGGTAAAAATGATATCTATCAATTTCAGTTGCTCATTTTGAAATAAGTTCTTGTTTGCTTCAAAAATTAAAACAAAAAATCAATTCCCTATTCTCGTATAATGGTACTTGTATAAAATGTACTTTATATCATATTGAAAATTTAATCAGGAAGTCATATTATGGATGAAAACACCTTCGTGATCAGACAGAAGCTTTGGATTATAAAGAAATATCTTCTGCTTATAATATATTGCAAATCAGCAGCAAAGATCTTCATAATAAATTTAGTATTATGATTATCCACAAATACTCTTGATAAAAAAGAGTTTAAAATAAATTGTTTTCCGGTACTTTTATACTTGGATATTGTTTAATTCGTATAAATTCTTTTTAGTTAAGAATAGATTAAACAAGCTAAAACATAAACATCCAAATGCAACTACAAGTTTTAGAATTTAAGTGTCTTTTCTGCTAATCCTGCTACTCTTCAATCCGCATTCTTTATCCCTTGCCCTGTATTTTTAAGATTTGTGTATGATAAAATTATTCAAATATTACGCTGAAATTACACTGACATTCCGCTCACATTACATCCGGAAAAAATAAATAATATTATAATATTACGCAAATAAAACGGATATAAAATGA
>Ga0302292_1001694_pt1 | contig 13881 bp, 15 predicted proteins | sample III_Fen_N2_1_FD_194553 | JGI IMG/M metagenome (GOLD analysis project Ga0302292, IMG submission 194553) | Peat permafrost microbial communities from Stordalen Mire near Abisko, Sweden - III_Fen_N2_1 | ecosystem: Environmental > Terrestrial > Soil > Wetlands > Permafrost | place: Sweden: Abisko...
GTTGAAACAAATCCTTTATGATGAAAGCAGTTTCAATCGTAGACAAGAATATGAATCCGACTCTATTGGTTATGTATTGTTTAAAAATACAAGCTATAACCGGACTAATTTTGTCAATGCACTGGAAATGATGGATTTATATGATTCTATAAAACCGATGGGATTAAAGTACGAGACCTACAAGCATGTTTTCGACCTACCTGCTCAACCCTATAAAGAAGAATGGCTAAAGCGGGAAGATTTTAAAAGCTACGACTATTCAAAATACAAAGAAAGAATTAACGAGGACTCCATTGATACCCATCCAAAAACCAAAGAACGGATCGCTAATATAAAACGTATCTTTCCCGAATTGGCGGATGAAGTTCAGCCTGCTCAGGGCTCTGTCGTTTTTGACTCACTGCGATCATTGGCTAAAGCCAGTCAGCCATTCTGCCTCGATTATCAGGAAGAATATGGATTTGGGGTATACATTTGTTTGTTGCGTTTGCAGGATAATGAAAAGGACCCCTTCTATCGCTACTGGCTTGGCGCGTTCTTCTCGAAAATATACGATGCCAGAAAGAGATATACTTTAAATCGTTATCTAGACAGAATAGACCCCAAAGAACAATCTGAAAGTTACCAGCAGTTTCTTAGTTTCATGTGGAATCTCAGCCTGAATGAAATTAAAAATATCAAAGAATATTATAAGGCAGGCTCTTAACGAACCTGTAATAATTTTAGAAATTCAGTTTTTCCAATCGAACTTGGTTGTACTTTTCTTTTTCATTATATTCTCGGAGCATTATATAGCCCTCTTTTGCGGGTAAAGGATCAATAAGGTATTTACTTTTTGAATAGATTGGAATTTTCTCTTCCGAAAACACACCTTTCATATAGGAATTAATTCCAAGCATCCATTCTGTTTTTCCCGTCTCTGCATTTTTCGTAAAGTCTTTGAAAAAGAATACGCCACCTTCCTCATTATTGGTGTATTGAGAAAACAGATAATCATTGTTATAGACATAAGATACATCTTTCTTGACCGTATTTACACTTTGTAATTGAAACTTCTCATCAAAATTAATCAAGACCATATCGGTTGTTTCCTCCACCCGATCTGTAAACGCGTTAATAAAAGGTAGGAACCAAAGAACATTTCCTGAAGGTATATACTTTTCCGTTATGAGAGATATTGCACCTTCTTTAAAGATTAAAATGGATTTCGTATTCAACCGAAAATTACTTTTCACACGTCCATTTTGGGAGACTTTTATGAAAGTTGCAAAGTCACTCCAATTTGAATATTGTCGTGAAACTTCTTGTCCGTTTTCGTCCAACACTAGTTTATAATAACCTAAATTTTGACTTAATCTAAAAAAATAGTTCTTTTTGTATGGAGAATAGTTTCCTGTAATTAGAAGTTTCCCATTTATTTCTTTGGCGCTGATGGTATGATTGTATTTGCTGTTTTTGTCTTCCAAGACAGTTTCATATCTTTTCTTCCCCGTTTTTAATTCTAATAAGACAACCTTGATTTCAGAAAGATTTCCCTTTTCGTATTTTGTTTCCTGAAGATATAGGTTATTATTTTTAATAGAGAGCACCTTACAGGTAGTCAAATTGTAATAGTTACCGTTAGGGTTAAATTCGTATGTCCACAACAACTCTCTTTTTTCGTTGTAAAACCGAATGTTTTTTTCCTTAAACTCCAAACCATTCGCATTTACTTGAGAAATGAAAAATCCAGAAAGTGAATCGTTATCAATCGTCTGAACTAAATATTTGGTTTCCTGCGATTTATTTTCCTTTTTAAGCAAATTGAAGGCATCGGGCAACGCACTAAAAACACTATCCTGGTATTTCATTTCTTTGGATACGGTCTTATCTTTTAAGGAAATGATCTGAAATGCCGTTGTCAAAGGAACTGGATAATCAGACCCAATTGTTGGGATATAATAGTAATAATTGGTAAGAAGAACATTGTCACCCATTAGGTTGCAATCAATATACGTACACTTTGTACCGACATAGCTCGACTTTGATTCATTGTACGAATTATTTATAAAAGTGTTGTTGGATACTTTGTTAAGGTTCTTGTCCAGTAGGACGTATTCCATCGTCTTATGCACCTTATCCACATCACGTTTAAAAAGGTAGAAATAACCATACAAATCACCGCTTGTATCGAATAGTATCGAATTAAAAACTAATTCACCCTCAGCCAGATTCTTCAAATCTTGCATTTGCCCAGAAGCCATAACTGTAAAGAATAGGCTTATAAATAGAATTTTATTCCTCATTAATTGATGATTTATAGTGATAAGAAGTCGACCGGCATGTATATTTCTGCTTTGAAACTTATAGGTTCATAGGTTTGCCAAGATTTTGGCGCTTTTTTAGTCGTTATTATTTAATCTAGGAAGAATACAATCGTGCTTACGACTCTAGCCTTTTGGATAAATGGAGCTTCAGGATTTTGGCTGGCCTCGCTGGTATCATCTTCATTATAATACTTACCTACAATCGTTATTTGTCCTTGAGAAGCAGTTTTAATTTTGCCCAACTTGGCTTTCGAGTCATTGGCAAACTGTTCACCAGCGATACGTGCATTTTTTGTGCTTTCAGCAATCAATTGGGGTTTAATTGAATTTAATTCGGGGAAAATATAGTTTGTAGTTATATTAGATGTTAAGCCTTTACTTATTAAATCCAACTCCATTTGAGATTTTTTGTCCTCTGTATTTTTTACGTCTTTCGATTGGAAGACTAGGCTTTGTTTTATAGTATATCTATCAATTTTTTCCTGCACCTGCCGTCCATTTTCCCAACGGTATTCATAATATCTTTCTCTATCTGTAATTTCAACATTGTTAATCTTAATTTCATTTTTTTCATTCTTGATATTCTCCAAATATGCAATAATTGCATTTTTTTTGACGTCTTTTTGCTTAATTAGATCCAATAAATTATCTCCCGATAATGAAAAATTTAAACCAAAATTGGCCGATGTTGCTTCCATCTTCATTTCAGCAAGACCCTTTACTGTAACTACGCGATCTTTATCGCTAAACGTTTTAAGACCTTTAAATGTAAAAAGGCCCAACATACTTAGACCAATCAACAACGATGATCCCAAAATAATTGATTTTAAAAGTGATTTGTTTTCCATATTGATGAATGTTAATCAGTATTTGCTTCTCTATCATTTGCCACTCGCTTCTTTCGGCTAAATAGCTCATTTATAAACGTCATTATACCCGCGCCCATTAGTATTCCCGAAAAGAAGCTCACCAAACCCTTATCAATACTTGTATTGGAATCATCCACCAATAAAATAATTAATATTGATGCTCCAATCAGAAGCAATGATAAAACAATAATTCTCGTCTTTGTCATAACTCATATATTTGATTAAAATTCTTTTAATTAACTATTTTGGTAAAGCGAATTGCCGTTAGCGGTTTTTGCGGAAGTTGGATCAAGCTTTTTCCACTAAATTCGCCCTCAACCGGCGTAATTGTCATATCCCAACCATTGATAATTTCGGCTTTGTATTTAGAGTTCTTCGGTAGATTAACAATTTGGCATCTGGGTTGATCCATATTGTAATAATTCAGAAAATACTCATCCTTATAGGCAAGTGCAGAATAAGGCATCCAATAATCATAATTGACAACAGGGGTCAAATATCCCGGAGCACTCTCAAGGATGTTCTTTAAGAACTTGATTCTTTCCTGACTTTGTCCTCTTAGAATTCCACCCTTCGACCACCACATTTCAGCATCCGATTTGTTGCCCCATTTAATGGGATTTTCAGTTAGATAGGTCTCGCCATGTCCAACATAGCCACCATTGGTAACACCCCGCCAGAACTTGTTAACCATATCTAAAGCGGTCAAATTGCCCCACGACCAATTAATATTACCCTCGTAGCGACATTCATCGTAAATTATTGGTTTCTTATATCTTATCCTCAATTCTTTTGCTCTATACGTATCTTCATTCTGAATGCTGACATGTGTCAACAAGGGGTTGGTCTGATCATACATAACAGAGCCGTTGTGAATACTACGAAGATGATTATAGGGGTCTTTCTCTGCAAAAAGCTGAATGTAATGGTTCCAATCTTCCATTTTCTTATCCCTCATAAAATCATATTCGTTTGCCATGCTCCACCATACATTTTTATAGGCAGCAAATCGTGAAATGATGTAATTGATATAAAGGTCATCCGTCATTCTATCCATTTTACTGAATCCCCAACGGTCATACGGATGAAAAACAATTAAATCGGCTTCAATGCCGAGCGAGTCCAATTGAGCAATCCTTTTTTCAATATTCTGAAAATAAGCCGGATTAAATCTTGAGAAATCCCAATTGGCCAATGCCTTTCCTTCAAAAGGATATAAGAGCGGTTCTTTCTTGTTCCAATCGTAATCTTTTGGGAAAATGCACATGCGCATTTTGTTGAAGTACCCATTTGAAAGTGTCTTCAGAGTCAATTCGGCTAAACTATCTCCCTGGTGTACCCATGCGTAACATGTTGTGCCAAAAGGAAAATAGGGTTTGTTATCCGAATATGAAAAATTCAAGGTATCCTTCACTATGACTGGTCCGTGGTTATTCACCTTATTTGAAAAGCATACGAATTTACCTTTCTTGTTATTCAGAGATTTTAAATTGCTAGAGGTTGTAAAGGTCCATGAGCCAATTACTTGAGGCATGAATCGGATCTTATATATGCCATTGCCATCATAAAAACCTGAAACCATTTTTTCTTGCTCACCATTTGAAAATTTTGCACTTAACTGAACATCCGTAAAAGGATTGCCTTTTGAATTTCCATTCAGTACAATTTCATAAATACGCCATCTTTCAACTTGGTTTTGAGCCGTAATGTTCAAGAATGATAAAAGGACGGTCACTAAAAGCAGGATTGTTCTCATAGTTACAAATGTGAATAATTATTCAGTGTTAGAAATCGGTGACATATATAACAAAAAAAAACACAATTGGCAAAGACTGCCAAAATATAAAAACGGAACTTACGGGTTCCACAATTAGGGCTTACGAATCGTTAGACTTCGTCGATCCGACACTGAATATCAGACATTTGATTTTGAAAATCCAGAATTGTCCACAAACCAAAATCGACAAATTGTGTTGTCTGAGACTGAATACAACGCTTTCTATTCGTCCTTGTCGTATATCTCCATGGCTGACGGAAGGCAACTCGTCACCCCTTTTAATCCACATACGGAGAGTGTAATCAAAATTGTATCACGAATCTCTTCCCTGGTTGCTCCAAGCTTCTTAGCCATTAGAACGTGATAATAAACTGCGGTCATATCTCCCATAGACGATTTGATGCCGATGTACACGAGCTGTTTGGTTTTGGAATCAAGTCCTGTTGTCCCCTTCAATGCTTCAATCAAACCGTCGAATGCTTTTGCAACATCAGGTGCTTCTTTTTGGAAAATGTCTAAAGGATTCATTCTATTAATTTTTTGTGGTTGGAATATTTATTGATTATCGATATTGATTACGTCACAGTGATTTTCTTCTTCTTGTAATCCTCTATGAATTGTTAGGCACTATTAGCCTTATGCTTCAAATTTAAAAAAAACTTTCATAATTTTTAAATGAAAAATGAGAGACTGAAATTATTAAGGAGAGTGTCTTCTACTCTGGCTTAGGTGATATTATCTGCACGCATTTTTCTTTTATAAATCCATTCTTTTCCACAATCAAAACACATGTCTGTCCTCCTAAAAATCGGGAAAATCACATTAAGCATCAAACTAATAATCAATGTTATCACGTCAGGATTTTTCTTTTTTCCAATATTTTCAGAATGACAAAATGGACATCGTTTTTTATCAGTTGTGGAAGTGAGAAAAACGATTTCAATCTTCTGTGGTTTTTCAGGATTAATGTATCGACCTTTTTTAAGAATTAGCTGAGCATTCTCATAATCCTCCGCTCTCACCATTACTTTTACACCACCAATAGCATTGGAATACAAGTTATTAACTTGAGTTGTCAACTCATCTTTCAGGATTGTGACAATTCCTTCGGATTCTAAAAATCCCTGAATCATGTGAGCTTCTGATGGAAATGTTACTGAAATTGCTTCTATCCAATCTGACATTGGTTTTTATATTAATATGGTAAATAGTTTATCTGGATATTCCAAATTGGGTTTATTTGTCTTCAGAATCAGCGACCGTGATTCACATGGTCATAACACAAATCATAATCCAATAAAGTCGACTAAATGGTGATTTGAATTACTGAAATCATGCATCGAAATCTCCTATTATTCTTCTTTAAATGTTTGATGAAATCTTGCACGTCTTTCTACCATTTACAATCGAAGGGCCTAAAGATATTCGCTCTATGCTTGCAGCTGAAAGGCAGCCAGACAGCGGCGAAAAAATTGCAATTACTTTAGACGGACAAAAAAGTGCACTTGACAACATTTATATAAAGTGTTTTTAACTTTCACTCAAGCAGAAATATGTGTATCTTCGCCCCGTAGAGAATGGAAAGATGCCGCGCAATGTCTCGCATAAATTCATCCCCTGTTATAAAAACGGCCGAATACAACAAAATTTGGATAGAAAATACCCGTCATTTGGTATGAAAACTAAGGTATCGGATTAAACATAAAAACGAATTTAAGTTGTCTGACGCATAAAAGTAACAAGAAATAACCAAGAATCATTTATAAATCTTAAACGATGAAAAAAACAGTTGCCATCTTACTCCTTTTCGTTTCATTTTTTGCAATCAATGCACAATCAGGTAAATCAGTCGAAGTTGCCCGTAAATTAAAAAATGCTCCTACTCCCAGCGCCGGATACGGTAAAGAACTTGGCGATTTTAAGAGCGGGACTTATTCCATCACAAGTGCAGAACTTACTCGCCAATACACCATTGATATCCCAAAGAACTACGACAAAAACAAAACTTACCGTTTGATTTTCACCATGCACATGATGGGGGGAAGTATGAAAACAATGGTTGATAATAATTATTATGGTCTTAAAACGTTTGCCGAAAAAGATAATGTTCCTGTCATTTTCGTTGCACCTCAGGGATACACCGACGGTTCACCTTGGCGTGGACGCGATAACAAAGATCATATCTTCTTTGCCGATATGCTTAAATTGTTTAAAGATAAATTGAGCATCGACACCTCTCGCGTATTTTGCTGCGGCTTTAGCTTTGGCGCCATGTTTACCTACTCGTTATCATTAGAATTTCAGCAAGATCTTCGTGCTGTAGCTTGTTATGCTCCGGCCAACTGGAATATTTATCTTCCTGAAAACAAACACAAACCTTTAGCTTTCTTTAGCACAACAGGAACTCAAGACGGACTTTGCAAGTATGTCAACTCAGATGAACTCAAACAAGGTGGTAAGTATTGCGTATTGACACACATCGAAGATAATGGACTAAAACAATTGCCAGAAATACCGACAACCACGACTCCGGCTCATATCACGACAGAATTTAAAGGACTTCCTAAGGAATATCCGGTAATGTTTGGTTCATTCGTGGGTGGACATACCAATGAAGCTAAAGATCCAGGCTCTGATGTCAACTGGATAGCAAAAGAAACGTGGGATTTCTTTATGCGTTTCTAGTATCACGTCACATTTAATTTGACTTTATTCACTTTAATTTGTAGCTGAGCTATAAAAACGTCCATCAACGGAGCTCTCTCAACCAAGTGCTAATAAACGTGATTTATCAAATATAAAGATACCGCCACCAATCTTATATCCTAATTGTATTGAAGGCTTAAATAAAAATGACTTCTTGATGTCAGTTCATTCAATAAATAAATTGTTGACAATTAGGATGAACTTAATATACCGGTTGTACCCCTTAGCGGCTGGGCTTTTTTACATTAATAATTGGACTCTATCCTTAAATATCTGTTTTTTGTCAGTTTTTAATCATCAACATTTTGGAACTTAATGAATGTTTCTCTTTTGTTATCCCATTTATTGTCAACGAATAAGTGAATGCTGGCTTATTAGTGAAATCAACTTTAACAAGTTTAAATTCATATACAATAGCTTGATTTCCCTTTGAAAAATTCACTTGATACAAACTATCACCCGAAAACTCAGATTTTGTATATCCTGCATAATCTTTGTTTAAGCATTTCCTTTCACTAAAATTCAATCCGTTGTCAATAAATATACTATCATTTGAAAATGTCCAAAAGATAAAATTGTTAGAACTTGATTCCAATAAATTATGCCAAGTTCCAATAATCCAGTTAGGCGACGTCACTTTCTGTCCAAACACAAAAGAAATTGGGATAATACTGATGAAAAATAATATCAAAAACAAAACTCTTTTCATAATATGCATTTATAATCAGACAATTACGGTTAATATGTGATTAAAATCTACCAGCGTGGATATTTTCATTCCACATATCATCAGTTGACTTATAATCATAGATTTTAAATATTCAAACAAATTTGTCTCACGAAAGCTATTTGGATAATGTTTTATAATAAACTTTTCATTGGCATTAGGTCTGACATTTGCAAATATTTCAGCACCAACAGTACCAGGCAGAAAAAATGTGGCAGTCGATCGAGTTGCTAGGTGCAGAATATGTACAATTGGCAGTTCCTTGGATCTAAAATCATCTAAAATTAACCGTGCATTTTTGGCAGCCAGTAATGAGCCGACAAGTGCATTTTCTATATTTATCAGCCATATAGAATATCGATTTTACAATCACAACGGGCCCATCGAATAATTAATTTCTATGGCCATCCTCTTACCATCGATTTTCTCAATTCGATTTAGCCATACAAATTCCCTGATGTCATCACCACCGTAATCAATCTCCTTCCCCAAGGAAACGTTGGAATAGTTGTTTTTTGCGTCTCCATCCAGAAACTCAAGAAACTTTTTTGTGCCAACTTTAATATCGATCGGTGCATCCAATCCTGGTTCTATCGACTGCATCATTTCGATGGCTTTGATGCACCAAAAATGAATATCAGTCGTGTCCTTTTCGAATCGAGTTGTCTCAAATCTAAAAGCCAGTGTATAATATTCCCATCCGCAATTGGTCAAAATCAACTTATCTCCATTTTCCAATTGGGTCGTTTCAATTCCAGTTATGCTATCCCCAAGTAATACAAATGTTGAACTAGGGAAAAATGAGGTTTTTAGAATCCGGGTTGCTTGTCCTCTTACAGCATCAGTCACCGGTGTCAAAGTATCAGTCTTAACTTTGTGGTTGGAGATAATACTGTCCGTCTTAAAGCTATCTACAGGAGACGCTGGACCCCTATGACATCCCAGTAGGATTAAGGGTATCAGTATAAACTTGAAGTTGTTATTTTTCATGATAATATGAAGGATCTGGATATTCTTAATTTTATAAAAATCTCACCACTTCTGAGGCTGTTTCCTTCCTTTTGATGTTTGATTCACATTTGAAGGGACCAAGGCCTGAGCGATTTTAAAATTGGATATAACGGATAGCTAGGGCGCGGAAAATCATAGTGATACATGGTTCTGCAGTGGTTTGAGTGGTGTTGGCAAACGTGCTTCTTCATTTTCTGTCCTCTACATAATCTAGCGAAAGCTTTATTTGAATAAAAAATGGATCCCAAATAACCTTCTTACTCTCCGAGTCACAAATCACATAATCAGTAAATAGTTTGCCATTATATCGAAATAGAATAACGTAAACCTTATCACCAATTTTTATGTTTCTGCTGAAGCCCAATACACCCAATGCCCGTTCCGCTTTGGTTGCATCCAAAATATACTGTCTAAAATCCATGTCATTTAAGGTATCTGTCATTTGGAAATATTTCATTGGAGTTAACTTCGCATTCTTTACATCAAAATCATCGGAATATATATCAAGCACCTTATTAAAAAAGGCCCTATCCTCAAACATTTTAGCCACTCTAGTATTCTTAGTGGTAAACAGATGATCAGAATTGAAAAAATGTGGCTCGATAGCATATTTTTCTTCAACTATACCATCTTTTGTTTCAAGACTATGAAACTTAATATCTGAAAGGATACCTCTCTGGCTTGTAAAATAACGACAATAATAATTAAAAACTAAAGAGTCTGATATTGTCTCAATAAAGGTATACGACTGAAGTTTGTAGTCAGAAGCATTTGCAATATGATCAATAGTCCAATTATGAAACAAATTCTTAAAATTAGTATCGTAATCCTCAATAGAATCACCATATTCGTAAATAGACACGTGCATTTGTCTTTTTGAATCGGCACCCATAGAATTGAAAATGATAAAGAACAATAAGATAAATGGAATTTGTAGTTTTTTCATTCTGATTGATTGAAAGATGATAATATGTGCGTTTTAACATTTTTGCCAACGGGTAGCCGAACCGCGGCAAACCAATTGCAAATAATTGTCTTACTGTACCTTAGATGGTTCTAGGTGGCGTTATTTCCCCTTTACGAATTCTATCCATCTATATTGTTTATCCTTTGAATCTCTTGTCCTAACAGAAATTGGTTCAAGTCGGTGAAGACTAATCTTGTCTTTATTTACTTCTATTTTAAACCCATTACCATCGTCACGCAAAAAAGCCCGAGTTGATTCAAAACTAGGATTGGCAGAAAATTCTACTAAATAGTCCGTACTTGTTGAATTAGGTAAAGGAAAAGAAAAACTTGGATATCCTACATATCTCAAGACCAATTCCACACTATCACCAATCAATTGTAATGGAAATTGAACTTTTCCATTCTTTAACGAACTATGAGCAATCACCTTTTGATTCTTCATTAATGCAACACCCAAGAAATCACTAAAAGGTTTTCCAGTCTCCGCATCATTTACAAAAACCGTCAAATTATCTGACTTTTGTAATTCGTTCATTGGCTTAACAATTGTGTATGTGGATGTTAACTTAACCAAATTAATTTGCAGAAAGCCATCAGTAACCTTATAATTGCCTGCTCCTTGATAATTATATGATATACCTCCTCCTGAATTAATGTTGAAATCAACCAGACTATCCGATTTGAAATCCAAGAAGTTATAGCCATTTGTGTATTTGCCTAAAAATTTCTGCGAATAGACAAATGACATTGAAAAAATGCATATAAAACTAAAAATTAATAGTCTATTTCTCATCACCATTCATATTTTTAAATTTGAAAAATAGTAACAATAGGCTGGCAAATAAATTCCGTCACTGATGGATCAACCGATCGGTTTGCAGTAGAAGAGGTTCAAAACAACCGTCAGGTAAAGGAATCCTAAAAGGGTCGGCACATAGATGATGTCCGACACGCAAGTCACTAAAGGTACCTCACGGTAAAATCTCGGTTCAGAAGGTGCCACTGTACAGCGGTGCGAGGAGTCTGTAGTCACCTTATAACGCTTAGAATCTTGTTACGACAGCCCATCTGTCTCATCAGTTGAAATACCCTTCGATTAAGTAGAAACACAACACTCAATATGAAGCTGTACTAAGAACCCTTCGCTATAATAATCAGCCGGACACAAAACCAAAATGGCCGAAACCAAAAGTAAACACCGTCTTCGAGCCGAATCGAAAAGTGACGGGCGATCCTGAAATCCGGATGTTTTATACGAGAAGCACAAAATCTTTTAATATCGGGAAGATTTGTCCAAGTTTACGGAAGCGATCATCGATGCGATTCGTTTGACGCAGGAAAATGACAGCCCGGAACTCCCTTCGGAACTAGACTCTACCGCGGAACTTTCCAATGTCTTGACTGAATGCGACCTGAGTGATTTTACCGATCATGAACCTGCCATTAACCTGAATTTGGGAGATTTCGAAAATGTGTGAATGATATAACTTATTTCTAAAGTTATGTAGCAATTTTCGCATAAAAAGAATCCATCTTTGCCGAGCAATTACAAGTTCAGCATTGAATACAAAATTGCACTAGTGACTTACTAATAATAAAACATATGTGTTTTTCACCAGAAGCAAGTTTTGCAGGAGGCATTATTATATCTACAATAGGTATTGCTACCATTCTTAAAGTTCATAAACCTTCTCAGATTGTGTTTGCCAGTATTCCAATATTTTTTGGGATTCAACAAATTATTGAAGGTGTTTTGTGGTTAACGTTACCAAATCCGGATGATGTTGGTGTTCAAAAATGGTTTACCTATCTGTTTTTAATCATGGCGGAAGTGCTTTGGCCAATGATGATTCCTCTTTCAGTTCTATTGATGGAAGAGAATAAAAAAAGAAAAAGGATACTGAGGATTTTACTGCTTTTAGGAGTTACATTGTCATTGTATTATGCTTTTTGTTTAGTGTCTTTCAATGTCACCCCGGAAATTAAGGGTTTCCATATTCAGTACACCGATAATTTCCCTGAATCTCTTCGTCTTGTGGCCTTTGGGGTTTACATAATTGCTTCTATCACACCTCTTTTTGTTTCCAGTATTCAAAGGACGCATCTGTTAGGCATATTAATGTTTTTATCTTGTTTAGTCACCGCTCTATTCTTTAGATATTATCTTACGTCAGTATGGTGCTTTTTTGCAGCTTTGATAAGTGGGGTTATCTTCTGGATTCTCAAAGATTCAAAAAGAAAATTCAATTTAGATAAATTCAATTTCTGAAATGACTTCTACTAAAAATGTGATACTGTTTCAAAAAGTGTGTCTGATAAGAAGTAACATAGCCTCTTCAGCGTTAGTTTTGCAAATGACAAAAAATGTAAAACGAAACGAACCAAAAAGACTATGTTACTGACAAAAGAACAACTTTCATCAATAATGCGAATCAAGGGTTAAAATATCAGATAGATGAACGCAGCGGCGATTCTTCCAAAGATATGCAGAAGCAATCCCTTTGTTGAACGCACCTTTTGCGCATTTTGGATTTTAGTTTTCTCGTTTATCCAGTTGAAGAATGATTCAATTGGTTGACGTACAGTGGAAACGGCTTTTGAGTACAGGTCATTTGATGCCTGCTCTCTCATTCTGATCACATCGCTTTCCCCTTTTACATTTTTATGTGGGGTCAACATTGTCAGATTGTTTGTCGCTTCCTTTTCTTGGAAATAATCCTTGTCACGGTAGCTTTTGTCACCAAAAACCACCCTGTCAATAAGATTATCACCAAAAGCTGATTTAAAAGCTTCCAGGTCGTTTACGCTAGCGGGCGTACATGTGAGATACTCAGGAAACGGGATTCCACCTTTCCTTCTGAAAGCTAGCGCATGGAGCTTCATGCCATGGTAAAACATGTTCTTGGTGGAACAATAGCCTTTGTCGGCAATTTCAAGGGCTACCTTTCCCGATCTGTTTCTGCCTTTGCAGGTAACAATAGGAAGTGAGTCTACCAATGAAACACCTAGATCACAACCTTCTGGGATAAAGGTCCTTGTCAAGTTTGAGGAGAGCTGTTGAATTGCACCACTAAGCCTATTCAACCTATTGTTGAATTGTTGATAGGATGGCAGTTTGGGAAACCAAGACAAAAGATACTCCTTGGCGAAGGTGTAAATCTCCTTAATGGTGTAATACCGCTGCTGGCTGGTTGTGAACAAATAGATGGTCATGATTTCCTGATCGGTAAATTCGGGTTTTGCATTATTTGAGTATCTTTGACAAACATATTTCCATTCGGAATCGTGCAAATCGCTGACATACTGATATATAGACACGAGTTTTGATTTCTTATCGTTGGGGATCATGAGTTAGACAATTAGTGGAATAATTTATCTAATATAATGATTCTCAACGATATATCAAAATATATTACATACTATATTTACTTTATATTGTTATTTAATTTACTTTTACGCTTGCCAATTCAGCACTTGAAATTGCATAATTGGTCAGTTTGAACCCTTGATTCGCAT
>Ga0302292_1001696_pt1 | contig 13880 bp, 13 predicted proteins | sample III_Fen_N2_1_FD_194553 | JGI IMG/M metagenome (GOLD analysis project Ga0302292, IMG submission 194553) | Peat permafrost microbial communities from Stordalen Mire near Abisko, Sweden - III_Fen_N2_1 | ecosystem: Environmental > Terrestrial > Soil > Wetlands > Permafrost | place: Sweden: Abisko...
GCATGCACCATCAGGCCTTCGATTATGTGGTGAAGAGCGAAACAGCTTTTATGCGTCTGCAAAAAATCATTACCTCGATATTCCGTTTCAAAAAAATGGAAAAAGAACTCAGTTGGTATATGGATAGAATGTAATCAGTTGACAGTTAGCAGTCAACAGTCAACAGTTATCAGTGAGCAGTTATCAGTGAGCAGTTTATAGTTGACAGTTCAATATTTCTTATTTCAATGCAATATAAAAAGCGCATTGTTCATCGGTTGATGGGCAATGCGCTTTTGGTTTGTAGAGGCATTGAGTTAATTAGACTTTTCTGACCTTACTTCTCCCATTACTTTAAGAAAAAACACTGTACTCAGACAACTGTCAACTATAAACTATCAACTGTCAACTAACGAAGTGTGATTTATGTAAGACATAGAAATAGTTGTGTAACTTTTAAGCATTTAGCTACACCTATCTTTGGTTCGTGATAATTAAGTCACCAAATAAAGATCTAAAATTAAATTCAAAAGTTTAATCCCGGTTACAGCACTGATGTTTCTTGCAGTTATGAGTAGTTGCACAAGTGAAATGGATGCCAGCGCCAGCTTAGCTCCTAAAAAAGCAGTAGCGGTCGAATCATTAGACGCTTCAAAAGTAAGTGCACTTAAAACCGTAAATCTTGGTATGTCCGGCAATTTCAGTATTCTATCCAAAACAGGAATCACCGATGTTTATAAATCTTCCGTTACAGGAGATATAGGAACAAGTCCCATCACCGGTGCTGCTATTAAACTTACCTGTGCCGAAGTGGCAGGAGCTATTTATACCGTTGATGCAGCAGGACCACTACCTTGCAGAATCACCAACGCGAGCCGATTAACTACAGCTGTAAGCGATATGCAAACTGCGTATGTAGATGCTGCAGGACGCGCTAACCCCGACTTTTTAAACCTGGGTGCCGGTAATATCGGAGGAAAAACCCTAACTCCGGGACTTTATAAATTTACAAGTGCGGTAGTTATTCCTACCGACATAACCATTAAAGGTGGACCGAATGATATCTGGATATTCCAAATATCGGGTACACTTATTATGAGCTCAGCCGTAAAAATCACATTAGCCGGAGGAGCACAGGCCAAAAATATTTTCTGGCAAACGGCAGGTGCTGTTACTATCGGCACTACCAGTCATTTCGAAGGAAACGTATTAGGAAAAACGGGTATCAACTTGCAAACCGGAGCTAGCATCAACGGACGTTTGTTGGCACAAACTGCAGTAACCTTGCAAATGAATACTGTAAATTATCCAAATTAAGAAAAATAATGAGAGTAGATAGTTCCGCCAAAGCGGGCTGTTGCGAGATTCAATGACAGAAAAAACATCTTCATTTCATTATAACAGTAAGCGCATTGACCATCAATAGATGAACAATGCGCTTTGTTTATGGGAATATGTCAGGATAATAGATGTTTTCAATATTTTTTCTCAAGACCTGCTTTTTCAAGCAGATGATTGATTTCTTTCTTGAGTTCAATCATCTTTAATTCTCTATCCACAAATATACCATTAAAGTATTCTAGTTGCTTAATTTTTTTCTCATCCGCCACAAGCTCACTAATGTCGATTACTGCAATAAGGCAATGCACATCATCTCTGGTGGTATGTCCTGTAAGAAGAACATGAGTGTTTACATCGTCATAGATATTTAAACTGATAACACAGGTTTCTGTTTTTTTTGTGACCAATATATCCTCGATAAATTGATCGAAGACCGGCTTACTTACTTCTGTTACAAAGAATCCTAATTGTGCACCTACCAAATGAGTTTGCGACTTACGCAGTAAGTTGGAAGCAGCAAGGTTACACTCTACAATTTTACCGTCTTTTGCTAGTGTAAAATAACCCGTGGGTGCAAGATTGTACAAATCAATATACTTCTCAGAGATGTGTTCAGCTCTTTCGTTCGCATTCACCAATTCCTCGTTTTGCATTTCCAGTTCAACCTGATGAATCAGTAATTCATGATTGAGTGCAAAAAGATCAATTTCCGAAAGATCCATACTCAATTGTAATTTCTTTCCCCGCAATTTTTCTTCTGCCTTTTGGCGAAGCTCCGGATGCTGGGTGGGTAATTGTGTCTTCATTTTATTTGAGTTTTTTGGGTAATTGTCAAGCTCAATAACATACATTGTAGCTACCATTATGGATAACAAAGCCCAAAATAAATTTGGACTTATCCATTTCAGGCAAATCAATAAGGTGAATACTGATTTTTATTGATAGTTACTCTACAAAATCTCCTCTCAGAACTCTACAACGCTGACAAACAGAAATAAAATTAGGTCAAATATACAATTTAAAATCTAATCGAAATCATTTTATCTAAAATATATATAAATATAACACATGGTTGCGCTGAAAGTGAATGGAAATCAGTTATAATTTCATTTTTCACCTAAAGCATAACAATTAAAGGCTATTTCAATAGAGTTTAAGTCCGTTCTGCTCAGAAAAGGGATTACACCTCATAGTGAGTGATTTATAGTAACATTCCTTTCTCAGCTGTGGTTGATGCCAGCAGAGCCATCGAAAGCTTTAGCAGAGGCTTCGAAAGAGAACAGAGTAGTTCTACTGCGGATAAGCATTTTGCAGTCAATATTAAAGTTGTTTAAAAATATCATTGATTATTATCACTTGTTTTAAAACTAACGAAACAACCCATGCATTCGCTTTTGTTTTTTTGCCTACATATTCGTTACAATAAAAGCTAATGGTTACTGATGTATTTATTGCGTTTTTCTTCCTTTTGGGGACTCCAAACCCTACATATTTATACAAAATATTTCCTAAAAAATAAGTTGTCCTAAAAAAACATTGTTGTCCAGTAGCACTCGCCTGAATAACAGATGAATACAGATTGCGTTGTCCAGTGTTTTTTTTAGTCTTTTTTGGTAAGTTATTATTTTTATTCTTAAATTTGAAAAACTATTAACTCCAGTTGGGGCTGGTTTAACGGCATGAAATTCGTTGAAGTCTTCATACTTCGTAGTAGTAAAAGTAAAGCTCTTACTTTTATTGCAGCAGGCTTCCTGGATAATTCTAAGACAACAGCAATTGAAATCATTAAAAATAAATTATTATGAACACAAAAACAATTACTCAATCTAGTTCTAACTATAAAATTATTTTTCCTTATAACAATCAAATAAATGATGTACAAAAGTATGTTGTGCTAGTCGAAAATTCTCCTCGTCCTGAAGATTGTCTAAGCCGACCTATTCCTGATGTTGAACTAGATGATAGTTTAACTAACAATAAGACAAAAGCAATGGAATGGAACAACTTCTTAAATTCGTTAGTAAATCTACCAAACTCTATTGGAACAAAAGGAAACCCTATTGATAACCGAATTACTAATTTAATTGGTTATTCCAGACAAATTACCATTGGGGAAGTTGTAAACTCTGAATCTATTAAAACAGAAGTAACTGCTATTATAAACACAGTTGATGATATTATCGGATCTATTAATTCAATATTGGAGAAACTTAAAAATTATATGCCCCAATTTGGGCTTTGGAACAATACCTGTACACAACTGACTTATAAGATTGATGATTACAATAAAGACATCCACAGACTTGATACTGATTTCTTTTATGCTGCCACACACCCCCAAAAAAAGAATGAAGATATAAACATGATTAACCAATTAAACAAATGGCAAGATAAAGTATTCAATCCATGTAATGCTTCTTCCAGAGTTGCCTCAGATTCGCTCCAGTCAATAATCGGGTTTTGGACAGATAGTATTACTCAGTTCGAAGATTGGCTTGCCAAATATAAGTTTGAAAAGCTACTTGAACAGCCTGACAAAATAGTAAAAGTAAATTTGGACAATTGCCAAACTGAATGGAACAATACAGTATTCAATAATTTCACAAAACAATAAAAATCTGGAAACATGTTGACAATTACAAAATTATTAAAAGCTGTACCAACCAATGATGAATTGGTTGATTATATCAATGCATTGTTGGTGATCAATAAATATGCTTATGCAATTTCAAGCCAGAATTTGCCAACCTTAGTAAATCCACCGCAACGATATTCTGATTATATCATTCAATTTCTTAAGGCTAAAAACAATCCGAACAAATGGACTCAAACCTATTTTGGACTGATGGTTAATGTACCTAAATCCATAGTAAATCATGCAGACCCTTTTTCAGCACTAAACAACCATTTGCAACGATTAATTGATAACCCATCGGATACTACAGCAAAAAGTCAATTAAAGAATGACTTCACAACGCTTGAGGCAGTTTTTAATATTGAAAATGAAAATATTCAATCCATTGCTACATTCTTAGAGAATTTCAATTCGACCATTAGCTCAGATGCAAATACATTGAAATCCCTTTCAGACAATGCACTCAAGCTGGTTGAGCAAGATAAGAATGTAATAATTAGCCTTAATTCTGCTATTGAGTCTCTCAAAAACAGAATAGCCCAGGATCAACATTTCATCACGATAGATGAAATAATTGGCAAAACAGTTGGTCTCTTTTTAGACGTAATTGGAATTGATTGCAGCGAAATTACAGAAATCATGCTAAAATCGATTGACAAAATGATTAACGTAACCAATTTCGGAACCTCAGATTCTATATTCTCACAATTGGCGGCTTCGGATATAGAGCAAGCTCAGAGAGAAATAAAAATTATTAGTAAAGGTGTGGCGGATGCAAACAGAGATGTGATTTTATTGACAAACGTGAGTACCCAATTTACTCAGTTGACTGAAAAATGTTCGGTAAACTACAATGCCTTATCAAGAATAATGAACATGTGGAATGGGATGTCAAAGGTGGTCAAATCTGTACTTGACGAGTTAGAGAACAAAGAGTGGAATGATCTAAAGAAAAAAGATTATGAAACCGCTATGGCCGACCTGAAAATGATTAAAGCACATTGGGACAATTTAGTTACAACGGCTAAACCCTTAACTGATGTGACGTTCACCTGGCAAGAAACAAATGGAAGCAGACAACAGTATGGTGTTACTAATCCTGAGCTGAATAATATCAAAATTAATGTTATACCGGTTATTTAAACACATTATTAACTAAAACAAAAAAGAGTAAAATGAAAAGTACAAATTTGAATGAAAGTGCGAAAATTTATTTGGGAGGAATGAATTTATGTAAGCCTGTAAAGAGTGACGATCAGAATTGGTTTTCGACAGGAGACCTGATGTTTGAAAACGATACTAAGGATTGGAAACCCGGCGATGCATTCTTAATTCCTATTGTTCGATTGACAGATGAAAGAGTAAAAGAAGGATTTAGCAGAAGAGATCACTGCGATTCAGCAATAGTAGAAAAATACATTGGAATTGGAACACCTGCAAATTTACAAGTGTTTGTAACTGGTGATACAGCTGCAGTAGTTGAGAAACACGAGATATTAAATATTGATGAGTGGGATGAATTCTCAAATCAGAAAATCAATCTTGGCTTTTCTGAAATACAACATAATCCTGCAACTCACAATAACACTTTAGAAAACAGCTTGGTGATTCGTATAAAAACCAAGAGTACAATTGTTCTAAATGGTGAATATACAATACAAGTTGGTTTTTCCAATTCTGCAAAACAAGAGGCTAAGATTGAAATAACTCTACATAAGTAGAGAGCAAAAATTTAATCATTGTTCGGCGAAGTCTCCAGACTTCGCCGTAGTAAAAGCAGGGCTCTTGCCTTACATATTAAAAATAGAATATGGAAAGCAAGAGCCTTTTTTCCGTCTTTGAACGGACAAGTTCAGGCTTTGACAACCACGGGATGCTATGCCAACCATCGAAAGCAGCATTATTTACGCTACGGCGAACAGGAGTTGCATTTACGCATTATCCATTATCTACAATACACTATTTTTCCACATCCTGCATGTTTTACTTCAGTGATTTCACCTCCGAAACCCACTTTCCCAAATTCGATTCCTATGCTCAACAGTACGGTTACATCATTGGTCATGTAGCTGTTTAAATTTTCATCAAGCCTAACGGTTAGCGTGTGTTCCGGCAGGATATCATTGGCCGAATGCCATACCCCAACGGTCGATTGACTCGCGCCATGCAACTCATATACTAATGGAAAATAGTCTTTATACGATGAATCAGGATAGTTTCTGAGGTCGGACACCGTTCCCAGGCAGATAATTAATCTGAAATAGGGCAATTTCTGTATATTTAATAAATCATTTTCAGTATTTATGCGGGGAATAGTTACTGTAGCCTGTAGGTTTTCGCGATTAACTTCAATATGGGGAAATACCCGCAATACGTTGTTTAACGGATAGTTGCGGTTGAAGCTAAACCCTTCCAACGCTTCTTTGTGTTGTGAGGTGAGCAGCCATCGCGCTCCGGTTTCTCTTTCCGTATCAAGTTTTATCAGATTCTTACCCATACCTGTCCATACCGGCGAAAGGTTATAATCAGCCAGCCTGTATAATTCTCCTATTGCTTTGCGCATACCCTGCGAAAACTGCACGCAACCTCCCCATTCCGATTGATGTTTTCGCAGTTTCTCAAATTCAGGTGCTTTCGCAATTTGTTTCTTGCTTGCTCCGCCCTTTGTCCGCACAATCACTTTATCGCTACCGGCTATGGTGTAGAATGATAAATTCCCAACGCTACCGGTCATTTGAATAATCCCTTTTGCTATTGCCATAATGTTTTATTTATAGTTTCTGGTTAATCTACATTTTACTATCGTCTTTCCATTACTCGCTATTCGGTTTGAATATAAAGTAACAAAAATAATTATTTTATTTTATAATGAATCTATTACGGATATAAAATGATATTTATAAGATAGTTTTATTATCGGATTATATATATGTTATTATCATTTTATCTTCGTATAATCTATATTATCAAAACGAAGCTATCTATAATGAAAGAGACTACAACTAACTTAACATTAATGCCAATATGTGAAAATAAAGATTTATATTTGTGGGAGAAAAATAACATATAAACAGTCAGGTACTAATATTGAAATTTGATTTGTAAGGCCCCATTCCACGAACGAAGATTACTGAAGAAGATTGAAGACAATAAATAGTATACATATTTAATTCAATATAAATGTTTGGTGTTAACCTCTTACATTCAATGAATAAATTTTAAAAAAGAAACTCATGAGAGAAAGTTCTAAATTATTTGTAGATATTAATGATTCAATAATAGATAATAGAATTATGAAAAAAATTCCAGATAATTCTATTATACTTAAAAGAGATGATAAGATAATATCAAACTATTTATCATACTGTTCGATTGAAAATGATTTAGAATTTATCAGCGAAGCTACATCGGAACTTATATCTATTCGATTAAGAGACAACGAGCATATAACAGATAATAGCTATTATGATTTTAATCTAATTTTAAAAAGAAGTCTTTTTATATCAATATTGACTAGTTATGGTAGGTGTTTTAAATTTTCAAAAGGTAGAATCTCGTTAAATGAACAATTTATTACGAGGGACTACTCAGAAAATTTGCTAAGCAAAGAAAATGCTCTTCTCTTTCATCGTCATATGCTAAATTTGAGAGACAAATTTATAGCTCACGTAGATGAGACCTTTTATGAAAGAACAATTGGATTTATGCATTTTGAGCTAAATGATAGGCTTCTTGATGTGTCAATTAATTATGTAACAGGAATTTTATACTCATTTAACGAAAATGAGTTGGAAAACTTATTGATTCTATCCAGAGTATTGTTAACAAATATAGAGCAAAAGAAAACTCAAATAACAAATAAGATAATCAATAAATTTTCTAGGGATGAGTTGATATTGTTGGGATTAAAAGCAATAAAGGGCCAGTCCTTGTGAGGATGGAAACTTAATTGAAAACCGCTGCTGCCAAACATAGGAAACAGTATTATTTACGCTACGGAAAACGGAGTGTCAGAAAGGATCTGCATTGCACCCTCCTACTACCCACTCCCCCACTTTATATATCCAGAATAACAGAGTAGTTATGCTCCCGATAAGTATTTTACGACCAACATTATAGTTATTTAAAAATATCATTGATTATAGTTGGTTATTTTAAAATGATTTGTTATTTTTGGACTGTGAAATAGAATCTATTATAGATATTGAGATAGTTGCAATGGATTCTATATTGTAAAGTCAACTCTACTGCACATATCCTGATATATAGGGGAATATACCTGGTAAATTACAATAGATATAAGTGAAATATACATAAATAGGTATATTTAGGTGTTATGGGGCATTTTAGAAAAAAAAGAAAAGAACAATTCCGACAACTAAATTCAAGAAAACAATGGAAAAAGAAATCGAGGCTTTAAAAAGACAAATTAATAGTTTAAAGTCAGATAACTTCAATATGACTACATGGTTATCAACAACCGACAGTTTTTTGAAAAGCATTTGGGGAAAGGACACAGATAAATCTAAACAAATTTATGCTATTTGCAACACGACTAAAACTATGTTGTTAGGTTGTGACGATAATGACATATTGAACTTCAAGAAACAGTGGGAAGACTTATTAGAAGGCTATCTATTTGAACTGGAAAACTTAGAAAAACGTGAATCACAAATGAATCCAACATATGGTGGTGTTCACGTAACTGTAAATCAGAATCAATCACAAGAACAGAGACAAATGATTGAAATTCAATTTATAATTAATACTATAAAAGATGAATTAACTGGAAAACAACTAAACGAATTGAAATCAATAATGCAAGATACTAAAATTGAAAAGAAGAATGAAAAAATAGCAGAGAAGCTTATTAGTTTCGGTTCAAGTGTAGCTTCAGGCATTCTAGGTAATATTCTTTCGAATCCACAGATTTTAGGACTATTCTAAACTATAAAAATCTAATCTATATGAAGAAAACAACACTCTTATTATTAGTATTTTTCATGACACTGACTTCTTGTATTGACAAACAGTACAAATATATAGAAGTTCAAAACGAAGTAGGTGTTCTTGGAACAACAAGTAGAACAGAAAAAGATGCTGTAATTATCAGTGCAGCAAGTGACTCAGCTGCATATCTTGAAGCATATCAGAAATTCTGTATATCCAAAAAGGTTTCAAAAGACATGGAGGAATCAATTGGAAGGACTTTTACAACACCAATTGAGTTTAAACTTTTGAATGACAAAGGTGAAGATATAACTTATTCTGTCATTTTTGTGACGAAGGACAAAGAAGAAAAGAAAATTGAGGAGATAGTGAATTCAAGTACGAATTCAGTCAAAGAATCACTTGAAGAAAGTAAAAAACAAGAGGCTTCTGAATTGAAGAAATCAATAAAAATAGATTCGGCAAAAATCAAAGAACTAAAGAAATTCTTCTTTGTAAAATCTGACGAATTTTCCAACAATAACCTAAAATGGCATAAAGTGAAAAGTGCCCCGAAATATACAAATGCTAATGGCATATACATATATTTTCAGACAGAAAACGGAATACCAAGTAATTTAAGATTTAGATTTCAATATTATTCAGATGACTGGCTATTTATAAAAAATGCTCAATTTTCAGTTGACGGTAAAGCCTTCGAATTTTACCCCAATAATGTTGATACAGACAACGGAGATGGTGGTTATATTTGGGAATGGTGGGATGAAAGTTTAACCAGTTCAGAACATGAGTTGATTTACGCATTAGCTAATGCAAAGAAAGCAAAAGTAAAGCTAATTGGTAGACAATATTATGACATTAAAACCATATCCAAGGAACAGATTCTCGGAATTAAAAGAACTTTAGATTACTACGCAGCATTAGGAGGAAAATATTAATTTAAAAAAACGACCCATAACACACGCTCTCGGCATTGGCTGGCTGACGTGCAATTAGCAGGTTTTGCTCCCGCATTCACTTTGTCGTTTCACGACAGCGAATGCTCCCTCCGTCAGCTGACGGACAAATGCCCATAGCCTCGGTCGATAGGTACATAATAAAAAAAACAATGACAAGGATTGAAACAGCATTAGATAATTTATTAATTAAATCGAAAGGTGAAATTAAATCTCGAATAGAAGAAGTGTCATATAATATAAAAATTACTGACACTGAAACTATTGGATATTGTCATTGTCTTAAAGTAGATGGAAATGGGAATTCACGTTTAATGGATTTGATAGAATTTATTGATGAAAAAATTGTAGAGTACGCAATTCCTAAAAAAGATATTGAAGACGCTAAACAATATCAAATTGAGACTGGATCTCCATCCAAAACCATTAAATTAAGAAAAAAAGCTCAAACTCTTTTTACTGATTTAGAAAAGACAGGAGAAGGAGGAGAAATTCTGCTTTATATTTTGGTTCAAGAGTTTCTTAAACTACCTCAGTTAATTAGTAAGATGTCACTTAAGACATCTGGTCAATTACACTATCAAGGGGCAGATGGTGTTCATGTTAGCTATAATTCCGAAAAAAACATGCTAAATCTATATTGGGGTGAAGCTAAGATGTATAAGGATTTAAACACCGCGATTACAAAATGTTTAGAAAGTATTAATGAATTCTTACTTAATCCATTATCAGCGAATTCCGTTCAAGAAAGAGATATACAACTTATTACTGCAAATATCAGTTCAAATATAAACGATCCTAATTTAGAAGATTTACTTGTTAGATATTTTGACAAAGATGATGATCTATCCAATTCTGTTGAATATAAAGGACTTTGCTTTATTGGATTTGATAGTAATGAATATACTACAAATAATTTATTACGCACAACTGAAGAAATAAGAATTGCTTTACAAAGTAAAATACCTAAATATCACAAATCTATTTCTGAGAAAATGAAATTATACCCAGGGCTTGAATTAAAAGAAATTCATTTCTTTCTAATGCCTTTCCCTTCAGTAGAAGATTTTAGAAAATATTACCTTCAAGAAATAAAATGATGTTTACAGAAAAATTATTTAAATTAGAGAGTTTTAGAAAACAGTACGAAGCAGTAATAATACTTTCTTCATGTAGCTCTATTATTAATCTTGAATGGGAAATAGATAAAGTCACCTTGCTAAACAATATCAATTGGAATAACTTGATAAGTATTGCTAGTGCTTTGAGTTTTTCTGATCAAAATGAGCATCTTGATGCAGCTTTAAGAATATCACAAACTATATTGACAGAAGAATCATGCAATCGTCAACAAAAAGATTCAGCAGCAATAATACTTTTAAATCTAACCAATAAGCCTGCGATTAAATTAGCTATTAAAAGAAATTTAATAAATGAAGATTTTCAAGAAAATCTCCCTTTTTCTATTAAGCTACAGAACAGTAAATCAATTCTTGAAAATGCAATTGTTTTGAATGATAACATTATTCATCTTAATAAGTTTCAGAATGATGTTCATAATAGGTTTGCTAAGAATGATGCAATAAGTATTTCTGCTCCTACTTCAGCAGGCAAATCCTTTATTTTGTGTAATATAATAATTGAAGAGTTGATTGATAAACAATTAAATATTGTTTATATTGTACCTACAAGAGCTTTAATTAGTCAAGTTGAAAGTGATTTAAGAAAACTTGTTGCAGTTTACAAACTAAAAAATGTATCTATAACAACAGTTCCTCAAAATAGCAATGAGTTAAGCCAATCAAACATATGGGTTTTTACTCAAGAACGATTACATTGGTTTTTAATAGAAAACCAATCGGTTGGAGTAGACTTATTTGTTATTGATGAAGCTCATAAAATCGAAGACCCATACCGTGGAATACTTTTGCAACAAAAGATTGAAGAAGTTGTAAAAAATAACCCAACTGTAAAAGTATTGTTTTCTAGTCCTTTTACATCAAATCCGGAATTGCTCTTAGAAAATGTTCGTTCGAATTCGAAAACAGATAGAATTAATACTCAATTTGTGGCAGTCAATCAAAACTTGATCTTTGCAACTCAAGTTCCACGAAAGACTGATCAATGGGAGCTGAATTTATGTCTTGTAAATAAATCAATAAAATTAGGGAAATTAATACTTTCTGACAGGCCAACTACTGAATTGAAAAAAATGGCATATATGTCGATTGCATTTTCTTCAAATAGTGCAGGAAATATAATATATTCTAATGGTGCTGCTCAAGCTGAAGAAATTGCTCTTGTATTATATGATTCATTGCCAATAGAACAAGAATCTAACAATATAACAGAATTAATAAAAATCGTCAAAAAAACTGTACATAAAGACTATAGACTTGCAAAAGTATTGGATAAAAGAATTGCATTTCATTATGGTAATATGCCATTATTAATTAGACAAGAAATTGAACGGCTATTTAAAGAAGGAGAAATAAAATATCTAATTTGCACCTCTACGTTGTTAGAAGGCGTTAATTTGCCAGCAAAATCTATTTATATAAGAAAACCACATAGAGGAAAAAATACACCATTAAATCAAAATGATTTTTGGAATCTTGCTGGTCGTGCAGGTCGTTGGGGTAAAGAATTTAGTGGAAATATTATTTGCATAGAGCCTAATTCATGGGAAATTCAGCCCAATCCAAACAAATCTAAACAAAAAATTATTCGGGCATTAGATATTATAAATGAACATAAGAATGATTTAATTGAATATATAAAAGAAAAAAGTCCTAGAGATAAAGCAGATTCGAGACAAGACTTAGAATTTGCATTCGGATATTATTATATTAAATATATAAATAGAGAATTGCTTTCTAATATCGAATTTGAAGACGAATTAATGCAGATATTTAATGAAATAAAAGAGCAAATTCAATTGCCGGATTATATAATAAAGAGAAACCCTGGAATTTCACCATATGCTCAACAAAGCCTATTTGATTATTTTTCTACAAAAAGCAATGACATAGAATCATTAATACCTGTTTATCCTGAAGACGAAAATGCATACGAAGAATATATTAATTTAATAGGGCGAATCGGTAAAACATTATCGTATTATCCTCCTATTCTAAATTATTCTCGATCTATATTGTTAATTAATTGGATGTCAGGGAAGCCTTTATCATATATTATCAGAAAAAGTTATGAATCTTATCAAAAAAAAGAAAAGACAAACAAATCTATTCATACTGTTATTCGGGAGGTAATGGACAATGTGGAAAACTTTGCTCGTTTTCGATTTGCTAAAGATTCCAGTTGTTATGTAGACATACTTAGATACTTTTTAGTTTTACATAAAAGAGATGATTTGTTAAGTCGAATTCCACAATTAAATTTATGGCTTGAATTTGGGGTTTCTCAGAGAACACATTTATCACTTCTTTCTCTTGGGTTAACACGAAATACTGTAATTGAATTATCGACTTATATTACTAATACAAATATGTCTAAAGAAGAATCCTTACTATGGCTTGATAATATTGATTTTAAAAGTTTGGATTTATCTCCTATAATAATTGAAGATATTTTAGCGAAAACTTCAAATGACTAAATTACTGTACCTAACAAATACTTATTGGTTTGCATTGTCCTCGCGGATATATAACCATTACTTACTTGCACAAAGGTGCGGGCTGATGGGTGGGTAATCGTCTGAACCTGGATTCAGCTGATGAATCAGATAAAGACAGATACGCTGAAAATCTGCTTTATCCTTTTAATATGATACAATCGTGATTCAGACAGTAGAATAGTAGATGCCTCCACTAGCCCGTTTTGCATCACTTTGTGCAACTAACTTATAAACCGAATAATAAGACAAAAAAATAGTATGAGTATTTCAAAATCGGACAGACCGGCACTAATTCTAATCGACATTCAAAAAGGGTTTGAAAATTTAGAATATTGGGGTGAAGAAAGAAACAATCCTGATGCAGAGAATAATGCAGGAGAAC
>Ga0302292_1001703_pt1 | contig 13860 bp, 11 predicted proteins | sample III_Fen_N2_1_FD_194553 | JGI IMG/M metagenome (GOLD analysis project Ga0302292, IMG submission 194553) | Peat permafrost microbial communities from Stordalen Mire near Abisko, Sweden - III_Fen_N2_1 | ecosystem: Environmental > Terrestrial > Soil > Wetlands > Permafrost | place: Sweden: Abisko...
CTGCCTGATTTGCTGCTTTACCAACACCACGTGTTCCCTGAGTTGCATTAAATCCTTTATAACAACCAACAATACCTATAGTAAATCCATAAACAACTGATTTTGTGACAGAAGTAAATACATCCAGAAAAGAAATTGATTTAAATGCGTTTTGGTAAAAGCTAATAATACTTATTGTTTCTTCGGAGTGAATATTAATGTAAGAGCCAAAAAGTCCAACAAAACTGCAATATAAAACCAAGACAGGAATAGTAATTGTTGTTGCAAGAACCCTTGTTACAACCAGATATTTAAATGGATTAATTGCCGACACTTCCATAGCATCTATTTGCTCTGTAACTTTCATAGAACCAAGTTCTGCACCAATGCTTGAGCCAACTTTTCCAGCGCAAATAAGCGCTGTTACTAATGGCCCAAGCGCCTTGACGATTGCAATACCCATTAAAGATGGCAGCCATGAGGTTGCTCCAAAGTCCTCTAAAGAAGGACGCGACTGTTTCGTAAAAACAATACCGACAATAAAACCAGTGAGTGAAATCAAGGCCAGGGATTTTAATCCGACTTCAAAACATTGGTTAACCAGTTCACGCATATGAAAAGGTTTCTTTATAGCTTCCTTAAAAAAAAGTGACGTAAACTTATAGGCGTCATTGACACCTGTAAAATATAGGTCTATTTTTTTCGAGAATATATATGTTCGGTTAGCAAAAATCATTTAGCGAATTTTCTGTTTTTTTCTCTTTCTTTGGAAAATTTCTTTCTGGGTGCTTTTGTGTTGAGTTGATTCATCTTTCGGTATGCCTTCATCAATTTCTCAGGGTAGGCACCTTTGTATTCGATTTTATAGAATGAGAATCCATTGTAAGGAATAACAAGACTTCCTTTAGCAAATTTTATTTGTTTCGCTACATCTCTTTTCCTGAAGTAATTCATAAATGCATTTGCTCTTTCCTTGTTTAATTGATTAAACTTCGAATCTATTGCAGATACTCCAATAAACCGGGAACATCTTTCCTGAATAGTGAAGACCAGTGAATCGTCGATATGCTTATTTAAATAGCGCGTAAACGAAGCATCTCTAATAGAGAGCTTATCAACCCAAGCAGAATCCTTCCTTGTAAATGAGTTGGCTTTTTTATTATTTATCACAAGAAAATACTTTTTCTTAGCTTCGAAATAAATTATGTATTCCTTCTCTTTCTTGGCATAAAGCTGTGGAATGATAGTAATTACAGCGTCAGCATTTTTCGCCAGGAAGTCCGCCATTCTTTCAATAAACTTTTCCTGATCAGGCATAAGTGAACTGTGGCGCATCTCCCACTTTAATGAAAGTGATTTTTCTATTTCAGCTTCAATAGATTTTACCTGTATCCCATAAGGTGTTGTAGCAGGTTTCACGAACATATTTTTCAGCACATCCATGAGCACATCATGTAAATGGAATTTTGGGTTTTTTAAATCTCCCGAAATAGGTATCTCATAGTCAATTACATTGCCTCGTTCACGGGCAAAAGCCATAATAAGCCACACAGGCATCCACTTTGTGTCTTTGTTTTTAATACGTTTTGTTATTCGGGGATCAATGATGAGCAGGTGATTCTCGCTTTTAATAATTCCATTTCTCACTCTCCATTTTCCACTTATTTCAATAGTTCCTCTATCCAAAGGGTAAGAAGTTTGTGAAATTATGTAAGGATTAAAAAGTGCAGCCGGTAATTTTTGAAGCTGATACTGCAAATCAAAATCGCTGCTATCTTTTGGATTTACACTTAATGCGAGGTTGGCACTTCCATATGGCTTAATACCAGTCTTTAAGGTGAGATTTACCCGTTTGTATTTCTTATCAACAGAGTCAGCAATCAAGGTTATTGGGTCCAATTCAGCAGCGAATTTCTCGCTTAATGAATAATCATTAAATATCAGATCGCCTTTGTAAATTGCCAGCCTGTTAAGTTTGTATTCACTTCGGAAGAAATTTATTGACAATGCTTTTATGTAATTACCTATTTCAAGAACAAGGTTAAATTTTGAACCTGAAGACATAGATCCGGCTTTGCCTCCATATTGTCCAAACATTGTTTCAAGATTATCCATATGATCGTATATCTCATACTTAAAATATGGATGATTGAGTGAAACTGAATCAAAAAGATATTTATGATTTATTGGGCTAAGCTCAAAAATTGCTAACGTTAATTTATCAAAGGAGCCATAGTCTTCATTCGAATTTTTCCCAAAATGAAAATCATTGATTGCGAGTAAACCTTCAAATGATACATTTTGAGCCTCTTTAAAATTGCCTTTAACATTTAAATCAGCATCAAGGTTAGCGGAAAATTTACCATAGTTCGTCAGATCTTTGAGATATTGTTCCAAAATATTTAAATCAAATTTTTGGGCTATAACTGCCAAACGATAATCTTCATTTTTAATATTAATTGTAAAGTTCCCTTTCATGCCCCCACCTCCGACACCAGACAAAAATGAAAACTTTGCCCGGATGGTATCCGTATCCCATCTCTTTCCAGTGCTTTCAATATTCACTTTCTTAAGAAAGTAGTTTATTGGTGTAATTTTGTCACTATAATAGAATTGCCCATCAACTATATTTATCTTAAGAATATTAAAACGTACTGGCGAACTGGACTTGCCGGAATTACTTTTTGTTGAAAATCTATCAATAAGATCTCTGAAATTTAATTCCTGATTGTTTTGAATAATTATTCCATATGGCTTTATAATAGTCAATTCCTGGATTTCATAAGTTTTGGAAAGGAGTTTATGCATAGAGATATTTGCAGAAATTCCACTTGCTGAAAAGAAGACACTATCACTTTTCAGTTCAAATATTTTAAGATTTTCGAAATGAATATAGCCACTGAACGGATTGACATATGCCCAATCCATTTTTATCTGACGTCCGGTATATTTAACATCATACTTTTCCACCAGGTACTTAGTAATAGGAGAAATACATAAAATGACGACAACTGCAACGATTATTATGGTACTGAAAAAAATAATCAGTGTCTTTTTTAACTTATGCATATGACACTTCTGTAATGGATTTGTATATTCATGATATTAATTTCATTTAATCACTCAGTTATATAAGTAGATCTGACGATTGCTTCCTTAAATAAATACGAAATAACAGTTATTGAATTATTACCTGTATTGAATTAAAAATTGGTACAAAGGTGGGCTATTATTATGCAGATAATATTACACAATTTTGAAAATATGTTACATAATTCACACATTAATAAGAACAAAAATATTGTTTAACTGCTGTAGCACAAAACAGCTATAGTAAATCAAACTTGCAAATAAGAAATGTGTGAATCATGCAAGTTTTTTTAAATATTATATAACCCAAGTGCTAATTGTGCATATTACCTTTGACATTAACTTAAAATTTTATATTATGCCACTCCTCACTATCTTACTTGTAATTATTATTGCCGGTGTCGTCCTCTGGCTCGTGAATTCATACATTCCCATGGACAGCAAAATCAAATATATCTTCAACGCTGTAGTTGTAATTGTTGTTGTTGTCTGGCTTCTCAAGGTTTTTGGAGTTTTCAGTTTCTTAATGGGTATTCATGTTTAGCTTTAGAATGCCTTATTCTCAAGGAACATTTCATCTTTTGTAATGAATGCTCCAATTAGATAATCATAAACATTAAGCATAAAAATCAAATACAAAATATATGAATATTAAAAGAATCTTCGGAGCAATTCTTACTGTCCTTGGCATTGGTGGACTCATTTATGCAGGTGTAATATTTGTAAATGCAACTGGTGGAAAGCACGATATTAAAGCACTTGTTATTTACAGTGTACTTGGACTCATATTTTTTATCGCAGGCATTAGCCTGGTACGTGCAACAAAAGATGAGGCATAATTTTACCTCTTCAGGATTAGCAAGAATAGTAATTGAATTAATTTTCGACACACATCCAATTCGGGAACAACTTCTTTGTGTGTAATAAGTTATACCGAATCTGAACTGGTATGCTTATGTTTTAGGTCTGTTCCTCTTGGTATAACTGCATTTAAGTGAAAATTACTTCGAATTTTCACTTAGATTTTGTATACCTATAGAATTGTTGCCTTATCCATGCAGAGAAAATGTATGAATAATGCAACTCTTTTCAAAAATTATACAACACATACTGACATAAGGATGGTGACCTTTGTATCAAATATTAAGTTAAACCTAAAAATAAATATTATGAATACAGGAAAAGTTTTATTAGGCGTATTGGCAGGCATAGCCGCCGGCGCAACATTAGGAATATTATTCGCTCCCGATAAAGGTTCATCTACACGGAAGAAAATTTCCAAAAAAGGTGATGAGTATGCCGATGAATTAAAAGAAAAATTCAATGAATTCAGCGACAGCGTATCCAGCAAATATGAGAGTATGAAAGAACAAGCCAGTCATCTGGTTAAAAAAGGAAAGCTAAATGCTGAAGCAGTTGAAAAGGAAGAAACCGTTTCTGTCAACTAATAAATGCACAACGCAACATCAATTGACAATTAGTGAGGTAGCGGTATCCAACAGACATTTTTGCTGGATATTGCTTCCTGCTAATGTAAACTTGCAAAAAGATTATTAAGCATGGAAAGCACTGCAAAGACAATCGAAACATTATATGAGAGAGCCGAAACTTACGGCAAAACGACATTCGAACTCTCCAAGCTGAAAGTACTGGAAACGACTACAGTTGTTGTAACCTCATTGGTATCACGACTGAGTGTTATTCTGATGATCTCAATGTTTGCACTTGTTTTTAACATAGGAATTGCGTTGCTGCTCGGTGAAGTACTTGGAAAATCGTATTACGGCTTTTTCATTGTAGCCGCATTTTACCTTCTCGCCGGGATAGTTTTACATTTTTTTCTTCATAAATGGATTAAAACGCCGTTAAGCAATTTAATTATTACCCAGGCGCTTCAATAAAGCAGTATCATGCAAAATATACATTCAATAACTGATCTCAGAGAGGCTATTTTAAAGTTAGAAATTAAACAGGCTGAGGAAGGAATACTTTTAAAAGAACAATTCCACTTTGCCTACGAAAGTATTAAACCTCTCAACCTGATAAGAAGCACATTCAGGGAAGCAGTCAGTTCTACAGATATAAAAGATGAAGTTATAAACGCATCTGTGGGTTTAACAGCTGGCTATATCTCCAAAGCAGTATTTGAGGTTGTTACAAGAGGTCCCTTGAAAAAAATTCTGGGCACAGCATTGATGTTTGGCATTAAGACCATAATTGAAAAAAATCCTGTAGCCGTAAAATCAGTCGGTAAGTTTTTCTTTAAAAATATCCTCCGCAGAAAGGAAAGTGCACCTGACCATAGCGAATAAATTAAATCCAAAATACCAGCTAACACAAATATTTACACACAGTTTTAAAACAAATAGATTTGTGAGTACAGATAATAGCCTGAAATTTCCCTTTTATGCAAAGGCATCGCTCCTGTTAATCGGATTGTATGTTCTCGTGAATATGCTATACATAGCACAGAGTATTATTGTTCCGATTGTTTTCTCAGTTATAATAGCTATTGTACTTCACCCTGTCGTAAATTTTTTCGTGCGCTTCAAAATAAACAGGGTAATCGCAATAGTGATTACAATATCGATTACTACTTTATTCATTGCCGCATTTTGTGTCTTTTTATTTTCGCAGGCAAGCCAGTTCAGCGATTCCTGGCCGAAACTCGTCGAAAAGTTTACAGGTGTTCTTAACGATACCACCAAATGGGTTTCCGGCTATTTCGATATAAACCCACGGAAGATCCAGGCTTGGATTACAAATACAAAAGGCGAAATACTACACATCAGTAATGCAGCAATCGGGCAAACAATAATCAATGTAGGTACCGGTGTTATGATATTGTTTCTGGTTCCGGTTTACGTTTTTATCATTTTATATTACCACAGGTTGCTTATTGAATTTATTCACAGGGTATTTGGCTCAAGCGATCAAAAACAGGTAAGTGTAATTGTATCAGAGACTAAAACAGTAATTCAACGCTACCTGGTTGGTCTTGTCATCGAAGCTGTTATGGTAGCGGCATTAAATTCGGCAGCCCTATTGATACTTGGAATTGACTATGCTATCCTGCTCGGTATTATTGGCGCATTGCTTAACGTAATTCCATATATTGGTGGACTCGTGGCAGTGGCTTTACCAATGATGATTGCCCTGGCTACCAAATCGACTGCCTGGTATGCAGTTTATGTTCTGGTCATCTATTATATCATCCAACTGATAGACAATAACTACATCGTTCCAATAATAGTTGCTTCAAAAGTAAAAATCAATGCGCTATTTTCGATAATAGTAGTATTTGCAGGAAATGCGTTGTGGGGAATTCCCGGAATGTTTCTTTCTATCCCGCTACTGGCTATTATAAAACTCATTTTTGATCATATTGAACCATTAAAGCCATGGGGGTTTTTATTAGGTGATACCATGCCTCCTTTACTAAAAATAAAACCAATATTCAAAAAAATAATAAAGAAATCTATATGATAGAAGTTAAAAAGGAAGGCATACTATTATCAAAAACCGATCTGGAATTTGAAGACGAAAGCGTTTTGAATCCCGCGGTAATACGCGATGGCGATAATGTCCATATGTTCTATCGTGCCGTGCGAAAAGGAAATTTTTCAAGTATCGGATATTGCAGGCTGGATGGTCCGCTTACAGTTGCTGAACGCTGGGATAAGCCAATAATGGTCCCTGAATTTGATTATGAATCGCATGGGGTTGAAGATCCCCGTATTGTGAAAATTGACAATTTATATTATATGACTTATACTGCTTATGATGGAACAAATGCACAGGGAGCTTTAGCAACGTCAAAAGATTTATTACATTTTAAAAAACAGGGAGTCATTGTCCCTCCGATTACCTATTCAAAATTTGTTTACTTAGCCGAAACCAATGGTAAAGTAAATGAAAATTATTATCGGAATCACAAATTCTACTACCAGGAAGCTGATCCTGAAAAAAAGATGCTGTTGTGGGATAAAAATGTGGTTTTCTTCCCCCGGAGAATCAATGGAGAATTGGTATTCCTTCATCGCATAAGACCAGGTATTCAAATTGCTTCGGTAAAGAACATTGCTGATCTGACCAAAGAATTCTGGGAAAATTATTTCGTAAATTTTCATGAACATATCGTCCTCGACCCTTTATACGAGCATGAATCAGATTATATTGGCAGCGGTTGTCCTCCAATTGAGACAGAACATGGCTGGCTATTAATATACCATGGAGTTGAAGATACAAACAAAGGCCTTGTATATTCTGCCTGCGCTGCTGCATTGCTGGATTTGGATAACCCGAATAAAGTTATTGCCCGATTACCATATGCGTTGTTCTCACCAGAATATAAATGGGAATTGAGAGGCGAAGTAAATAATGTTGTTTTTCCTACAGGAACTGCCTTGTTTGGCGGTACATTGTTCATTTATTATGGAGCGGCAGATTCGCATATTGCCTGTGCTTCCGTGAGTTTATCCGCATTAATGACAGAACTGAACACTTATAAAATTAAAGATGAAAAATAAAATAGTTTCCGGTAAATATAATGAATATATCATGCGTCGACAAGAATTGCCGGCGAGTGAAAACAGCATTCATTCCATAATTACATCTTCAAATAATAAACAAAATACCAGCGTGGAAAAATTGAATGATCAGGCTGAAATCCTTTTCATCACCTCGTATCCTCCCAGGGAATGTGGTATTGCTACTTATTCGCAGGATTTAATAAAATCGCTGAATAATAAATTCAGCAATTCATTATCCATAAAAGTTTGTGCCCTGGAATCAGGCGTTTCGAACTACGCATATCCCGGCGAGGTAAAATATATTCTGGACACAAATTCGGCTATCGGATATGATAAACTGGCCTTAAACATTAATGATGATGATGGAATCAGACTTGTCCTTATTCAGCATGAATTTGGTTTCTTCAGAAATCAGGAACAGGCCTTTCTGCAATTTCTATACAAAATTACGAAACCTGTAGCAATAGTTTTTCACACTGTATTACCGAATCCTGATAAACATCTTAAAACGAATATAAAAAATATTGCGGCTGCATGCGAATCAATTATTGTAATGACACGCACTTCATCGGGGATATTAATAAATGATTATGGAATTAAGGAGAAATTAATTTCGGTGATTGCACATGGCACCCATCTGGTTCCTCACTTAAACGTGGCATCCTTAAAGCTGAAATATGGATTAAAAGGCCGGAAAGTACTTTCAACTTTTGGACTTCTTAGTTCAGGAAAAAGCATAGAAACCACTATAGAAGCATTACCTGCAATTGTCAGCCAATTCCCGGAAGTAATATTTCTGGTGATAGGAAAAACGCATCCGGAAGTTGCGAAAACAGAAGGAGAAAAATACCGGGAAATGCTCGAGTTTAAAGTTAAAGAATATTCTCTTGAGGAGAATGTCATTTTTGTCAATAAATACCTGGCATTACCTGAATTACTTGAATATTTACAATTAACCGATATTTACCTTTTCACTTCGAATGATCCTAACCAGGCTGTAAGCGGCACTTTTGCCTATGCCATGAGTTGCTCATGCCCCATAATTTCTACGCCTATTCCACACGCAAAGGAAGTATTGACCGAAGATACAGGAATCATCTTCGACTTCCGTAACTCAGACCAATTAGCTGATAATGTTATCATGCTCTTAAAGGATGACACATTGAGAAGGAATATGAGTATAAATACCCTGCAAAAAATAGTGTCCACAGCATGGGAAAATTCTGCCGTAGAGCATGCCATGCTATTTAAAAAATTAGTAAGCAACAAGCTTAATTTGCAGTTTAATCTCCCGGCAATCAATCTTGATCACCTGAAAGAAATGACAACAAAAACCGGGATTATACAATTTTCAAAAGTGAATCAACCGGATCTCAGCACCGGCTACACACTTGATGATAATGCCAGGGCGCTTATAGCTTCTTGCATGTATCTTAAATTGACGGGCGATAAAGAGAGTATATCAGACATACAAAAGTATCTGAGTTTTATAAAGAGTTGCCAGCAACCTAATGGCAATTTTTTAAATTATATGGATCAGAATAACAGATTTACGGGTCAAAACCGGACCGTTAACCTGGATGATTCCAATGGAAGGGCAATATGGGCTTTAGGATATTTGATTTCATTAAAGGACCTCTTATCTAGGGATATCATTGCAGAAGCAGAAGCAGTCTTTAATAAAGCGCTGCTCCTTATCGGCTGGATGCATTCGAGCCGTGCAATGGCATTTGCTATAAAAGGTATTTATTACCATTCAGGCTCTTTTGAGTTGCCAGGAAAGACTGACCTGTTAAAGACATTCGCCGATCGTTTGGTACAGATGTACAGGCACGAATCGGGCAAAAACTGGGAATGGTTTGAGAGTTACCTTACTTATGCAAACAGTATTCTGCCCGAAGCAATGCTATACGCATGGCAGCAAACCGGAGAGGAAGTTTATAAGGATATCGCTTTATCGTCATTTAAATTTCTGTTATCACAAACATTTAACGAGAATGGAATTGAAGTTATCTCCAACAAAAACTGGTTTCAAAAAGGACAGAAAGCCGGGCATTTCGGCGAACAGCCAATAGATGTTGCATATACAATAATGACTTTGAGTAAATTCTATGAAGTATTTAAGGATGAAGATTACCTTCATAAAATGGAAACAGCATTTAACTGGTTTTTAGGAAGCAACCGCTTACATCAGATTATTTACAACCCTTGCACTGGCGGCTGCTACGACGGTCTTGAGGAAACCAATGTAAATCTTAACCAGGGGGCAGAATCAACAGTGAGCTACCTCATGGCCCGGTTTACGATGGATATGTACAAAACCGTTTCCAAACCTGTTCAAGCTCACTTAGGAAATTTTATCAGCATTTCCCAAAAAAGAAAGAAAACCTCATATTCAACACAATTTGTCAAGTATCAGGCTAATCCAGGAATAATTTCCCTGCCTTTACAATTAGAATAAAACGATACACTCAACCTGCAATTTGAAACGTGTGAATTATGTAATATAATTAAATAGTTATGTAACACATTCCAGGCTGATCCTGGTGAACTTTGTACGATTATAAATCCCTAATACTATAAAATGAAAAAATCACTCTATTACCTAGCATCCTTATCCTTGATTGTCAGTTTGCTGTTTACGTCATGCGGCCCGGGCAAAAAATTAGTGGCTTCAAGAGCCAAAGTTGAACAGCTACAAAAAGACAGTGCGAACACTCACAATAATCTGAATGATTGTAACGCCCAGGTTAAAAGTCTCAACGATCAAAAATCATCTTTGCTGAATGAAAATGCTTCAGTACAAAATGATTTGAAGGACCTCTCAAAAACATCGAAAATGACTATTGCCGATCAGGCAAAGCGTTTAAAAAGTCTTCAGGACATGATTCAATCACAGCGGGATGTTATGTCAAAACTAAAAAATTCAATAGCCGATGCGCTTATGAATTATAAAGCTGATGAACTCTATGTTTACATCAAGGACGGAAATGTATATGTTTCCCTACAGGAGAAATTGTTGTTCAAATCAGGCAGTGATGTAGTCGATCCAAAAGGAAAGGCAGCTTTGAAAACACTTGCACAGGTTCTGAACAACAGCGCCAACGATATCACGGTTATGATCGAAGGCCATACGGATAATGTCCCCATCAAAACCAGTCAATTTAAAGATAATTGGGACCTGAGCACAGCAAGGGCCACATCTATTGTTCGGATACTTACCAAGGACAATGGTTTTGATCCGAACCGGATTACTGCATCAGGCAAAGGCCAGTTTCACCCAATAAAACCAAATGAAACAGCTGAAGGTCGTGCCGGAAACCGTAGGACGGAAGTAATACTTTCTCCTGACCTGAAGGAACTTTATAAACTTCTGGAGCAATAAAATAAAAAGAAAAGATTCAATTGCTTGAAAATATTTTCGCCGGAAATAGTCATCAGAAGTTATTCATCTGATGACTAATTCAGGTTAACACAAAAAGTAAATATTTTATTTAGCCTGACACATCAAACTAATCGTACCTTGCTGATTTTCCAGGAAAAATGAAAGGTACCTGAAACTTAACTTATCATTTTTGTTTAATTGAAATTATCATATTAATCAAATGAAAATTGCCGGTATCATTATAATACTGATTGGTTTAGGGTTAACCATATTTACAGCAACTACTTTCTTCACAAAAGAGAAAGTAGTTGATATTGGAAAAATTGAAATAACCCGGAACAAACCACATCATCTCAATTGGTCGCCACTAATCGGTTTGGCCGTTATGGGAATTGGTGGAGTAGTTTTATGGCAGTCATCTAAAAAACAAAAAACTGCATGAAACTATACATCAAATACATGGTGAGTAACCGTTGCAAAATGGCGGTTAAAGAAGCTCTTAAAAGCAGTGGATTGCATTTTATTCTTGTTGATTTGGGTGAAGTTGAGATCATGGAAAATATCTCGGAAGAGCAACGTGAGCAGATTAAAATTAGTTTACTGAAATCCGGCCTGGAATTGATGGACGACAAGCGGGCAGTATTGATAGAAAAAATAAAAAATGCAATTATTGAAATGGTTCATCATTCAGATGAAATAATTAAAATCAATTTTTCAAACTACCTGAGTGAAAAATTAAATCACGATTATACATATCTGGCCAATATATTTTCAGAAGTGCAGGGAACTACCATTGAGCAATTTATGATAAGCCATAAAATTGAGAGGATAAAGGAATTGATTATTTATGATGAATTAAACATAACTGAAATAGCATGGAAAATGAATTACAGCAGTGTAGCGCATTTATCCCATCAGTTTAAAAAAGTCACAGGTCTCTCCCCATCTCATTTTAAACAATTGAAAAACAAAAGGAGAAGCCCGATCGAAGAAGTCGGAAACCTTAATTAAATTTTACCCGGCAGCTAAGAACCACAATAATGGAAAGAACTAAATCACATGATTCGCTTTATGCCAGCAGTCTGATAGAAGCCAGCCTCGATCCCCTGATTACGATCAGTGCAGAAGGAAGGATTACTGACGTGAATCAGGCAAAAGTGAATATTACAGGCATCGAACGCAAAGTACTTATTGGCAGCAATTTTTTCGATTATTTCACTGAACCCAAAAAAGCGCGCGAAGTTTATAAGGAAGTATTCGCAAAAGGATCTATTGTCGATTCACCTCTCACGTTTCGGCATACAAATGGTAAATTGACGGATGTTTTATTTAACGGATCGGTATATAAAGATGAACATGGAAATGTTCTTGGTGCAGTTGTAGTCGCACGTGATATTGCTGAGCAGAAATGGGCCACAGATTTACGGATCGCCAACAAGGAACTTGCCTTCCAAAACGATGAAAAAGAAAGACGGGCTGCTGAATTAATTATTGCGAACAACGAACTTATCTTTCAAAACGAGGAAAAAGAAAAAAGAGCTGCTGAGTTAATCCTTGCCAATACGGAACTTATATTTCAGAACGAAGAAAAAGAAAAAAGAGCTGCTGAGTTAATTCTTGCAAACAAAGAACTTGCTTTTCAGAGTGAAGAAAAAGAAAAGCGGGCTGCTGAATTAATCATAGCCAATAAAGAACTTTTATTTCAAAATGAAGAAAAAGAAAAACGTGCAGCAGAATTATTCATAGCCAATAAAGAACTCGTATTTCAAAATGAAGAAAAAGAAAAACGTGCAGCAGAATTAGTCATAGCAGATAAAGAACTATTATTTCAAACAGGAGAGAAAAAGAAACGTGCCGACGAATTATATATTGCTGACAAAGAACTTGTTTTTCAAAACGAGGAAAAAGAAAAACGCGCAGCGGAATTAGTCATAGCAGATAAAGAACTATTATTTCAAACTGGAGAGAAAAAGAAACGCGCCGACGAATTATATATTGCTGACAAAGAACTTATTTTTCAAAACGAGGAGAAAGAAAAACGTGCAGCAGAATTATTGATTGCCGACAAAGAACTAGTACATCAGAAAAGAGAAAAAGAAAAACAGGAAATTGCAAATATTGAACTTGAAGCAATAAGTGATTCTTTAAAATTAGCTTCTCAATATTCGCGGAGTCTTATTGAAGCAAGTCTTGATCCCCTGGTTACTATAAGTATCGAAGGTAAGATCACGGATATGAACGAGGCACTGGCAAACATTACAGGTGTGACACGCGAAGAGCTTACAAACTCGGACTTCTTCGATTATTTTACTGAACCGCAAAAAGCTCGTGAAGTCTATCAGGAGGTGTTTGCAAATGGTTCGGTTGCTGATTCACCGCTTACTCTTCGGCATAGGGATGGAAAACTGACCGATGTTTTATTCAATGGATCGGTTTATAAAGACGATAATGGAAAAGTATTGGGAGTTGTAATTGTGGCCCGGGATGTTACAGCGCAGAAATTACTTTCCAAATATTCACTAAGTCTTATTGAAGCGAGCCGCGACCCCTTATTTACAATCAGCCCTGAAGGCAAAATCACAGATATGAATCAGGCAACTGTAACAGTAACAGGAGAATCGCGTGAGAAATTAATCGGTACAGATTTCTTTGATTATTTTACCGAACCGGAAAAAGCCCGCATAGCTTACCAGCAGGTCTTCGCAAAAGGATTTATTGTAGACTATCCGCTTACAATTACTGATGGCATCCTAATGGATGTGCTTTGCAATGGATCAACTTATAAAGATGACAGGGGAAACGTATTGGGTGTTGTGATAGTGGCCAGAGATATTACCGAACAGAAAAGAATTGCAACAGAATTAACAGAGGCAA
>Ga0302292_1001704_pt1 | contig 13849 bp, 9 predicted proteins | sample III_Fen_N2_1_FD_194553 | JGI IMG/M metagenome (GOLD analysis project Ga0302292, IMG submission 194553) | Peat permafrost microbial communities from Stordalen Mire near Abisko, Sweden - III_Fen_N2_1 | ecosystem: Environmental > Terrestrial > Soil > Wetlands > Permafrost | place: Sweden: Abisko...
AGGCGACAGAGGAACTCGCCTTTAAATTTGGATCGGATGAGGCTATATTAACAAAATAATTAGTAAAGATCCATCCTGGACCCGACCAGCCGCCTTTCCCGTTTCCTGTTCCACCGCCATAACCCGACCCACCACCATAATAGCCGTTATCATAAAACAGCGGCTTTTCATCAAATTCGTCAACGTTTGCGACAACAAGCCGGTAAAAGTTTTTAATACCTGGCGGATCTTTAAATGTGATGGTTGCAAATGTTCCTCCCAAAATAGTATCCTTAAAAATGCTGCACTTTAATATTTCGGGAGCAGGTTCGATAACTGATGTTGCTTCGATGGGCAAAAAGTCGTTTTTTGCAACGGTTATTTTATAGTTTTTGCCCACAGAAGGTTTACCGGTTCCGTAATATCGCCAACTCACAGTATCGAATTTGAGTGTCTCGATAAATTTTTCGTTTTCATAGACTTTCACCTCAGCATCGCCAACGTAATAGCCACTCATATTGTCCATAATAGAAAAACTTTGGGTCACACTTACCGACCAGACACTATCGGGGTTAAGAAAACTGTTCATTACTAAAAACGAGCTTTGATTGTTATGATTGTATGCAATCTCTTTTTCGCACGCCATCAGGAATGGGATCAGGAAAACAGCTGCAAAATATATTATCGGCTTGTACATAAATTCAGGAATTAAAATTTAAAGCTATAGGAAATTGAAGGGATGATTGGAAACAGACTTGTCTGTTTGAGCACATGTTGGTTGCGGTCATTGGTGTCAGGTGTAATGAAATATGGATTTTGGCGGTTGTATATATTATAAACGCTGATATTCCAGGTCCTAACACCGTTCCGTTTTAGTTTGTGGAAGTTGATTCCGAAATCGAGCCGGTGATAAGGTGGCATCCTGTAATTATTACGACCGTCGAAATAGTTAATTTTCATATCGGAACCATTATAATAAGGGATATCGGTGTTAACTTGATTGGTAAAAAGTGTACCCGCATTGCCGGTTCGGTAAACCCAGGTGGTTCCAATGTCGATCCTTTCGTTGAATTTGTGGCTAAGTACAATATTAATATCGTGCCGGCTGTCGTACCGTGCGGGAAACTTCTCTCCTAAACTGATATTTTCGAATTGCCGGTTGGCCCACGATAAGGTATAGGCAACCCATCCTGTCGTTTTGCCAATCTCCTTACTGAACATTACCTCAGTGCCATATGCCCACCCTTTGCCGCTCTCTATTTTATTTTCCCAATCGACCGATGAACCGTAAAACGAAGCGCCATCCTTGTATTCAATCAGGTTGTTCATTTTTTTGTAATAGCTTTCGACTGTGAGATCCATTCCATCGGCAATCCGGTAAACAGCGCCAATCGCCACCTGGTCTGCCGTCATCGGCTTGATTTTAGCTGTTACGGGAACCCAAAGATCTGTTGGCAGGCTTAACCTGGAACTCGTAAGCAGGTGAATGTATTGTTTCATCTGCGAATAGGCAACCTTAAAAGAGAGGTTATCACCGGCCTGGTAATTCACTGACAATCTTGGCTCGAGCGAATAGTATGAAGTATTCTGAACATTGAACGTCGAAGCCCGCAATCCTATATTGGCTTTCAGTCGGGGCCCAATCGTAATATCATCTTCGGCATAAACCGAGAAGTCGTGCGCATAAATACTCGAATCGCCAAAGGTTTTGTTAATTGCACTTTCGCCTGCACCATCGGCCTTATATGTTTTTACACCGGGTTCAAATTTATGGTAAATGTAATTGATCCCAAACTTTATCGCATGGTCGGGCGACGCAGAATAATCGAAATCCATTTTGTATCCCCAGTCATAAATACCCGAACCAAAAAGGTAATTGTTGATGCTATACTGGTCGGAGTTGGACTCCTTAAGACTGTTGTCGCTGCTCACAATAAAATTATACTTGCTGTAAGTGAGCGTGGTATTGATGAACAGTTTGTTGTTAAGGATATAGTTCCACCTTAATGAGGAGGTGATGTTTCCCCAATTGAGCTGATCTTTTGATTTATCTATTCGTTCCTCAAAAGTTGTTCCCCCACTGTTCCATCTGGAGGTTAGGTTGTCTTTGCCAATATAAGTACTTAGAAAGAGCCGGCTGCGGTCCGAAAATCGATGGTTGATTTTGGCGTTCACATCGTAAAAATAATAACCCGTAATATCGCCATTGCTTTTTTTAAATGGCATGGTCAGCAGATCGACGTAAGTCCGTCGGGCCGAGACAGAAAACGATGTCCGCTCTTTTACAATAGGTCCTTCGATGTGAAAACTGGACGAAATAAGTCCAATACTGATATTGCCGTGATAGTCCTTTTCATTCCCCTCTTTCATGCGGACATCCACTACAGACGATAGCCTTCCTCCAAACCTGGCAGGGAAACCTCCTTTATAAAACGAGACACTTTTGAGCGCGTCGGGATTAAAAACCGAAAAGAAACCAAACAAATGGCTGGCATTGTAGATCGGAACACCGTCGAGAAGGAGCAGGTTTTGGTCGGGGGCGCCTCCTCTAACATAAAGTCCGGAAGAACCTTCCGAACCCGATTTTACCCCCGGCAGCAGTTGCAACGATTTGATCACATCGGGTTCACCCAATAATGCCGGAAGGCTTTTGATTTTATCGATTGGCATATCAAACCGGCTCATCTGGGTTGTTGAAAGCCTTTCGTTGGCTTTTGTAGCGACCACTTCAATTTCCTGAAGTTGGTTTCGTGCGACAAGTGAAACATCAATTTTCTGATCTCCTGTCAAATTTATTTCCTTGTTCATTGTCTCGTAACCAACAAACGAGAAAGCCACTTTTATTTTACCGGCTGGCAGGGTAAGACTGTAAAATCCGTAATTGTTCGTAACTGTCCCTTTATAAGTTGATACTTCGACTGTATTTGCACCGATCAGTGCCTCGTTGGTTGCAGCATCGGTTATCGTGCCGCTGATAGTAAATTTCTGTTGCGCCGTTGCAGAAATGCTGATAGCAACAAAAGGAATAAGTAGGAAAAGTTTAATCATTAAGTATATTTAAGTGCCAATTTGCACGGCAGTTTTGAAAAGACGTAATTGGTTTGAAAATAAGATCGTGTCTGATATTGATTATGATGTTTTTAATTTCATAGTTAGTTGCGTTGGTAAAACAATAAGAATACGCAGCTTTGTTTTTTAATAATTAGTTATGTGTTAAATATTATTTTTTTAATTAGAAAATTGAATTGTCTTCAGAATACAGAAAGCATTTAACATTAAGCCTTTTACCAATTTTGAATTTGCATTTCAGTGAGTCAAGCATCCATTGTCCTTTAAGTTATAAATCATCTATTAATAGGAATAGACCTTTAATTGTTACCTGAAAAAGGAATATATTTTGGATTAAAAAAAACCGTCAGCACTAAGTTGTTATGAAAGCAATTAAATTTCAGCAGGTTAAACCTTTTGAAAACAGGAGCGAATTGATGGCACTTGGCGTATAGTTGGGGGGAAACAAAAAAACAGCGCTTTGCGACGCTGTTTTCGGGAGATGATAAAAATTTTAGTTTGACATGCTTTTAATGATCAGTATTATGTGTCTTTTGTGCATATATGGGCATATCCTTTTTTTAGTGAATCGATAATTTCATCCGTTGAAAGCGGTTTGGCCAGATAATCGTTCATCCCGTTTTCAAGACACTCCTCACGGTCGTTTGACATTGCATTTGCTGTCATCGCAATGATATAAGGCTGTGCAATTGCCATTTGACGAATTGTACGTGTTGCTTCAAGACCATCCATCTCAGGCATCCGAATATCCATTAATATGACATTGTATTCTTTCTTTACAATCGAATTGAGTACCTGAATTCCGTCTGAGGCTGTATCCGTTTGGTAACCTAATTTACGCAGGATCCTTTCAATCAGTTTCTGATTGACAATATTGTCTTCAGCAATCAATATGTTGAGTGGACATTCTTCGGCAAATGATTTTTCCAGATATCCATCCTGAGAATTTTCTGATGCGAAGAGGTTTTGGTTTGTAGCTGAGAGTGTCATCTGAAAATATTTTGTCTGTCACTTTTTGATCCTCATGATATGATTTCAAAACTAATTTTGAATTCCATAAGATGATTGTTAAGAACAAATATAATAAATAATTTACAGTTTTAATGTGAAAGGCAAAATACATTACAAAAAAGTATAAATATTGCGCAAGGTAAAAATAATTTACAGATTAATTTACTGAGCTTTTTTCGACTAAATAGTTTGCTGCGTTTTTGAGTGTTTTTATAATTTCGGCCAGGCGCATTGGTTTGGCAATGTAGTCGTTCATCCCGATTTTGAGGCACTCATCTTTGTCTTTCGACATCGCGTTTGCTGTCATTGCAATGATATAAGGCTGCACAATTTTCATTTGACGAATAGCTTGAGTTGCTTCAAGCCCATCCATTTCAGGCATTTGAACATCCATTATAATGACATTGTAATCCTTCTTCACCAACGCATCGAGTACCTGGGTTCCGTCACATGCTGTATCTGTCCGATAGCCAAGTTTATGCAATATTCTCTCTATCAACTTCTGATTGATTAAGTTGTCTTCGGCGATAAGGATGCTTAATGGATATTCTTCGGCAAATGAAGAGGATAATATCCCATTTTGTGCGTCTTCTAAAACAGCGTGTTTTTTTAGTGGAGCCAATACCAACTGCAGACTCTGAACGAGTCGTTGTTGCTTGACCGGCTTTGTTAGAATAAAAGAGAACAAATCGGGAAATATTTTTTTTGTTTCGTCTCCAATTGAACTAAGCATAATTATTGGAGGCGGATTTTTTAATGATTTGATAGCATTGGCCAATTCAACGCCATCCATATCTGGCATTTGCATGTCGGTGATTACAAGATCTATCGGTTCGTTCCCGGTATCATTCAGAAAGGCAAGTGCTTCGCGGGCTGAAGATGCTAAATGAGTAATTAATTTCCATTGCTCAAGTTGAATCTCAAGTATTTTCAGATTGGTTTTATTGTCGTCAACAATTAAGATCCTTTTGCCATGGAGTTCACTCATATTTAGCGAAGACGAAATCATTCGTTTTGTCCTACTAACTGAACTCTGAATCGAAAAATTAAAAGTAGAGCCCGTTCCAAAGCTGCTTTCTGCTTTTATTTCGCCTCCCATTAACTTGACAAGACGTTGCGAAATGGCAAGGCCCAATCCTGTACCTCCATACCTGCGAGTAGTTGAGGTATCTACCTGAGTAAAGGCAGAAAATAAACTTCCAATTTTATTTTCAGGAATTCCAATGCCAGTATCTTTAACCTGAAATCCAAGTATAATTTTGGAACTATCAGTCGCTTTCGAAATAAGGTATATGTTAAGATAAACTTCACCCTCGTGGGTGAACTTAACGGCATTGTTGATCAGATTAATAAGGATTTGTTTTAACCTTATGTTGTCACCGATAATCTGAACCGGCACGTCAAGATCGATCTGGTAGATCAGGTCAATCCCTTTATTGGCAACATTTTGAGAAAAAAGATCCATTACTTCCTCGACGCTGCTACGCAAATCGAACTCTTCATGTTCTATTTCCATGTTTCCTGACTCGATTTTCGAGAAATCAAGAATGTCATTAATGACCGATATCAAGTTATCACCGCAGGTTAATATGGTGTCGTTATAATCTCGTTGCTCAGCTGATAGATGTGTTTCTGCCAGTAAGGAGGCCATGCCGATAACACCGTTCATCGGGGTGCGTATTTCGTGGCTCATGGTTGCTAAAAAAGTGCTTTTGGCAAGATTGGCATCTTCTGCCTCTTGTCGCGCCTTTTGCTCCATTATTTTTTGGTATTGCAATTCTTCAGACTGATTTTGCAATTCGGAATTGAGTTCCTCTAATTTCTTCGATTGCTGAACGATCTGTGCTGTGCGTTCATTTACAAGTCTTTCGAGTTTTATCCTTTTCCGGTTAATTGACCTTACACGATGTATGTATAATCCATACATAAAGCCTGCAATGAGGATGGAGGCAAGTATTTTAAACCACCATGTTAACCAAAATGGAGGAATAATTGTCACATTAAGCTTCAGAATTTCGGATGACCATTTACCTGAACTATTTTGACATTTTACCTTGAAGATATAGTCGCCGGGATTGAGGTTCGTGTAAGTAGCCGAGTTTTTGTTTTTAACAATGTTCCAATCTTTGTCAAACCCCTCCATCATATAAGCATATATTTTTTCTCCTTTAGAAGAGAAATCCAGCGATGCAAACTCAATTGTGATCATGGATTGCTTGTAAGTCAGTTGTATAGACTTTGTTTCGGAAATGTCCTGAAGGAGAGGGGAGTGATCATTTTCGTTTTTGGCTATAGGTACATTTTTTCTAAAGATTTGAAAATCAGTTAAAACAATGGGTGGATTATATGATTTCTCTAAAATCTGGTCTGGGAAAAACGAGTTATATCCATTGATCCCTCCAAAATAGAGCATGCCAGATTTAGAACCAAATGCGGAATGTAGTTTAAAGTCTTCACCTTGCAAACCATCGGCAACCGAATAATTATTAACTTCTTTTGTCTTAGGATTATATTTTGATATTCCTTTATTTGTACTAACCCATATATTCCCTTTCAAATCTTCTACACCAGCATAGATGTATTCACTCGCAAATTTATTTCCGGGTACAATCGGAATAAACCGTTGTGTTGTTTGATCGAAGTAGTTTAGTCCGCTACCTGGTGTGCACGCATAGATTATTCCTGTTCTGCTTTCCAGAAGTTGATATATTGTATTGGATGTCAGATTTTTATTCTCTTTATTAAACCTGATGAAACTGTTTGTTTTGGGATCGTAAAGGTTGATTCCACCTTCAGCAGTTCCAATCCAGATGTTACCTGTTTTGTCTTCGATTATAGTGTATATATTATTGCTGCTAAGGCTATTTGTGTCAGTTTTGTTATATTTGAAGTGAGTATATTGGTTCGATTTCTCGTCGTATATGTCTAATCCTCCTCCATAAGTGCCAATCCATATTTTACCCTTTTTTGTAATGGTAATTGTATAAACATTATTGCTGCTAATACCTGAATTGTTAATGGCACTGTATTTAAAATTGCTAAATTTTCCTGTCTTGCGATTATACTTGCTCAAGCCGTTTCCCCAGGTTCCAATCCACAAATTGTTCTTATCGTCTTCGGCCAATGCCAGTACATAATCACCTGCTATACTGTTTTGTGATGGATTATATTTGTAATGTATTGATAAACCGGTCTTCAGGTTAAACCTGTTCAATCCACCTCCATCTGTGCCAACCCATAGATTATCGCTGTGATCTTCGTAAATGCTAAGGACAAAGTTATTTGAGAGACTTCCTGCTGCAGAGTTGTGTTTGAAATGGTTAAAACTTTCTGTTCCTATGTTATGCAGGTTAATTCCTACAGCAAATAAGCCAACCCACATATTGCCAATCTTATCTCTCGTTATCGAGTGCACAGAGTTTGTGGACAAGCTATGATCATCAATTTCATCGTTGATGTAATTACTGAATTTTTTTAAATCATAATTGAAAAGACTTATACCTCCATTCTCAGTCCCGATCCATAAATTGGAATCTAAATCTTCGTTTATGCATAAAATGTTGTCGTAACACAATGAGTTAGAATCTGAATTGTGTTTGAATTTGTGAAATGTCTTTGTCACAGGGTCAAAAAGATTTAGCCCATTTTCAAAAGTACCAATCCAAAGTCTGTGTTTGCTATCTTCAAAGATTGCCGAGATACTATTCCCTGAGATTGCTCCAATATTGGTTTTATCGGGCTGATAATGGATAAAGGTGCTGTCTTTTCTTATAAAGCAATTCAATCCTCCATTTTTAGTTCCAACCCAAATATTGTCGTGACTGTCTTCAAAAACAGTAGTGACGTTACTATCACTGATTGTTGCAGAATTGGTTTTATTGTTTAAAAACCGAACAAAATGGTTTGTCTTTTCATCAAATAGATTTAGACCTGTACTGGTAGCAATCCATAATTTTCCTGATCTGTCTTCTATAATTTTGTAAACAACATTTCCGGAAACACTATTGGGGTTATCAGGCTGATTGAGGTAATGAGTAAAATTGTTTTTTTTACGATCGAATTTATTAAATCCACCACCGTTCGTGGATACCCATATATTTTTATTTGAGTCTTCGAAAATGTCTCTAATATAATCGTGACTAATACTTTTTGAATCAGCAATATCGTTGTAAAACATCTTGAATTGATGACCATCGTAGCGATTCAATCCGTAACGGGTACCGGCCCATATAAATCCGCGACTATCCTGCATCATGCACATGACGTTTGGATCGGATAATCCCTCTTTTGTTCCAATCCGCTCAAATCTTAGTTGCTGGTTTTGTCCTACAACCAACAATGAAACAAGCTGCGCCAGTATGAATAATATGAATCCGTATTTTTTCATTCTTAGATTGGTTGCCTTCGCTTAATTAGGAATATTAGTTCTGCGCATTGTGCACCAGTAATATAATAATTTTTTGAGTTGATTTCGACACTGCTCTTTACTTTGATATAAATTTGATGCTAATCTAATAATTATTTTACAAATGCGGATAGGTATTTTTAAAATATTTACATGAAATAAATTATTGCAAAGACAAATGAAAATATTTTTACAAAACACATAATTTGCATGTTGGAGGTTCGCTGATGAAAGGAAAATTTAGCGTGTCTAAAAGATTTGAGATAGAATAGTGTATACGTATTTTTTCGGGTTAACAGATATAATTAGTCGGAATCAATAGGTTATATATTTAAGTTTCGCATCAGCCTTTACGCAGCATTTAATAGGGCATTCATTTTGATGATTTTTGTAATAGACTGATTATCATCAGCTATTTTATCCAATATTTGTTCCATATCTATGTCGAAAATATCGGCAATCAATGTGAGAAGTTCTAAAAGGTAGCCCCATATTTTTTCTGCAATTGTTAATTCTAATGTCTCTGCACCTGCTTGTTTAAACAGTTCACCCAGGCTCTCATAGTCTAACAGTCGTTTGGCCAGTGACAGGATATTATATTGTAACATACTGATTGTTGTGTCTGCTATTTGCGCATCAAAATCCTGTGATTGGCTTTTACCAAGTCTCAAATAACTTTTGGTTTCCTTAAAAAAAACTTCTACAGTCCAGCGGATACTGTAAATCCGATAAGCTTCTTCAAATTCCAAATCGTTATTCGTTGTCAGTAGAACATTCCAATTACCCCGATGTGTAGTTTTGCAAAAAAACAGCCGAATATAATTCCCTTTATAGTGCACATCAGCAAAGCTATACCAGACATTAAGTTTTCTGGAACGTTTGGTTTTCTTATTTCGTTTCTGTTTTTCCACAAGCTCCTTTGCAGTATAGGATTGACACTTAAAATCATACTTGGCATTGCCCATTTTTGCCATGCCCAGCAAGTGACATTTTATTCTACGTTTTAGTATGAATGATATCAACACATCGCTTACAAACCAACTGTCAACCAGCAGATAATCAAAACGAATCCCTTTTGAAATTGCATTGCGAATCATCAGTAACAATTTATCGGTTTTCTTTTCAAAGTACTCTGCTTTTCGTGCACTGCCTGCTGAATAAATGCTTCTTTTTTTTGAAAACCTGTCTTTTGTCTGTTTTGGAGTTAATCCATAAGGTTTCTTTTCGTTTTTTCCCTTTTCTCCATGCAGGGAGAAATCTATTCCGAAAAAACTCTTCCCATCATGGTATCCAAGGAATAATCCTTTAAATCCAAGCTTACTACTGTTGGTGACATGAGACCAGATTCTGCCTATTAATTCAATGCTCCAACCTGTTTTGGGTAAATCGGTATCATCAGCAATCAAGCATTTATAACCCGTTGATTCTTCGGCAGAGGTTGTTGCTATTCCTATCAATTGCGAGTTAAACTGATAATGCAATGCCCTCCAATCGATCATTTCATTTTTTTTAAAACGGTAGAAAACATCTTTGCCACCTTTAAACAATTTTGACAAGACACTTTGGCTATACGATCTTACATTGGATAGTTGAAAAAGAGGAAAAAGTAGGAGCAATGTCAAAACATTGCCTGAAGAATAAATTAAGCGATCTTCGTCAGAAGGTCTCAATTGTTTGCTGTCAAGCTTCAAAGAACGAATAATCCACAGAATTGTTTGACATACTTTTTCACTTGAAGTGAAAAAGCTATTAAGTTCAGAAATGTTTGTTGTATCTTTACTTCGTAGCATGGTCATATTGCTTTTGTTTGACGACTTAATATTACTGAATTTCAGTAATATATGCAAATTTCCATGCTACTTTTTTCTCCTAAAACCAATATTTTTTTGAACCTAATTTCTAATGCGAAACTTCAGTAATTTAAAATTTCAAATTGTTTATTGTTTCAATTGGGTTGTTATTGTTCGTACGATCTTTAACGATTAAGGTAGAGACAGGTGAGGCTGATTTCTGGTTAAAAACCATATCATGACCTACGCATAAGCCCATTGAAATATTGAGCTCTGCTTTATTTTCATCCAGATATTCAGCTTGTCCGGCAGGGTTGCACATAATGCTTTTACCTTCGCATCCAAGCATATCGTGTTTGGTAATATGTCCGCATTTCCAATCAACAGTATAGACTTCAAACTCATCCGACAGAAATTGTTTCACCGTTTCAGCTTCTTCTGGGAATGTCACACAGTGGGCAATACCAATTCGTTTGATTCCGGCTTTACGGGCAAAGTTTTTAATTTCCTGTACCCGATTTGATCCACGGACATAGGCATCTTCAGCAGTCTGCATGATTTCTATCGAACGACTATCGTACAAATTTTTGTTGTTTTTTTCTTCCATCTTATTAATGATTACATTGGTGCGCTTCTCCATGAACTTCGTGGTGATGGCAACTCTCGCCTGAATCGCCTATTTTTCCTAGCAAAAATGCTTCAGTTACCTGACGAACATCACCTGAACAACCACGATAAACTTCAATTCCCTGAATTTGAAGCACGTTTAGTGCTCCATTTCCCATATTCCCTGCAAGCATTACACTTACATTCATTTCCTTCAGAACACTTGCAATATTGCTTTTGCAACCACAACCCTGGGGTGAGGGCAATATTTCCGAACTGATAATCTTTTTGTTTTCGTCGATATTAAAAACGGTGTAAGCTTCGCAATGTCCGAAATGATCGTCAACTACCTTTCCTCTTGTAGGGACAGCTATTTTCATTTTATACTACTTTAATTGGTTTATAATTTCTGATAATGTTTGTTGTGATTCGGGGATAACCATTTGGATATTGTTTCTTCTGAATACATCGACGACTTTTGAGCCAAAACGCCCTGCAATGGCCATTCTGATATTTTCACCAAGCAATAATTCTGCAGCATCGCATCCTGCTTTTTCATGATTGTTTTTTGCAGGGTTTTCAATAAATAAACCTTTTAAGTTTTCTAAATCGAATAAGTAATACCACTCACATCTGCCAAAATGAGGATCGACAAATGCATTTAGATTGTTTTCGTCAGCTGCAATAGCAATAATCATGATATTAGTGATTTTCGATTAATACTTGTGTTTTACAAAATGGGCAGTACTTGTCAGCATTTTCAGGAAGGGTAAATGTTATTTTACAATGTTCGCATTTATACCAGTTAGCAAAAGTGACATTTCCACCTTCAAAATTGATGGAACTGCACTCTATAAAAGCTTTTGCTATTTTCCGGCGGACACTTTCGTATATCCTTGTAAATGTAGGCCTCGAAACATTCATCAACTTTGCCGCCTCTGCTTGGGTTAACAATTCATAATCGCATAAGTTGATCGCTTCATATTCCTCAAAATTAATATAAACATCTTCTCCGATTTTACATTGAACACCTTGTGGTTTAAATCCACTAAAAGTGGGTGCCATTTGAATTCTCCTGTCTTTTTTTGTACGTCCCATATCTTACAATTCGCTGCGAAAATAATGAACAAATGTTCACAAAGTAAATTAAATAGAACAAATGTTCAAAATATTGCTTTTAAAACTATCGCGAATTCACAACTTACCAGATGTATCCGAGAAATATGGTAAAATTCAGGTTGAAAATAAAAACAAAACGCCTGAAATTCATTGATTTCAAGCGTTTATGTGATTTCTCTTTTCATTTACATTTCAATTGCTTCATCAACCGGCAATTTTTTTTAGATTTCGATATGAGAATCTAAGAATGTCCACCAACGATTATACGCATAATTTTAAGATTGAGAACAATGAAACGCCAGGCCTGCCAAAGCAGGTTACGACGCCAAAAACGCGTTGCGCCAGTTGGTATTGGAGGGTAGGATTCATCGTAATATCCGCGAACTATATTTTTTGCCATTACATTATCTTTTATTAATTATTGTAAATCAATGCTTTATTCAGGTAAAAGCCACCAGAAGGGATACCCTTTTGCTTTATGAATAAACATGTAGTGAAGAAACAATTTGATCCAATGACCAGCCAGACCAGCTTCACCCATCGTGTAGTTAAGATCACGCCCCCATTCGGGAAACTTCTGCCAGTCGGGCACGATTGGAAAAACAGTCATTGTAGCGGCATTTCCTTTTAACAAACTAAAACCGGCTGAAACGACACATGCCGCCCCCATCTTTCCCATCGAAGCTCTGTGCTTAAATACAGTACGACCGGTGAGTATCTGATCTACTATATTCAGCGCCACAATTTTACCAATAACTCCCGAAGGCATACCAGTACGCGGTGGTGCTGGTGTAATAAGCGTACCGTTAGGGCTTTTTATAGGTTTTGAAATCTGATGAGGAGGAGCAAAAGCAATACCGGTAGCAAAAATATTTGCGAATGCGGGATTCTGGTAAACCGACGGCCAATCGTCAACAGACCAATCTTCGAATGCTTTTCCCGAATAATCGGCATCCACTTTCATAAAGCCACTTGGTGCAAAGAGCTTTGCGGTAATATCTTCACCCACTTTATCGAAGGCCTTTAATCCAACGCCGGCAAAAGCCGGAATGAGCATGGCAAAATCGAATGGCTGCGTATGCATCTGTCCGTCAAGGGTCTCGTAATGTGCAAGTCCTTCCTCTATTTTTGATACGCCGGCACGTTTTATCCAGCGAATGCCATATTCTGCAAAAATCGATTCACTGAAGACTTTTGTTGGAGTGACATAACCGCCCCTTTTAATAAACGCGCCACCCATACCAAAATCGCCCAACTCATATTCATTCGATATCCATGTAATCTCGGCCATGTGGAGCAATCCGCGCGATTTTATCTCATATGCAACATTGAGCGCATATTCAAAAGCTGCACCCTGGCAGGTAGCAGTAGGATGCCCGGTACCAATCAGAAAACGAAGTTTTTCTCCTTCCTCCATTCTTAACATGCAGGTCTGAAGAGCTCCCCAGGTAGCCACTGCATGATCACATGAGCAAACAGAATGGGTGAATTTATTGGGACCCAATCCTTCCGTAGCTTCAAAGTTTAGTTTTGGGCCTGTAGCATTTACGAGGTAATCGTAATCTATTTTGTCCGTTTCGCCTCGCCGGGCTTCACCCGTGTACTCGATGGAAATATAAGGTCTATCCATCGCCTGATCGCCTTCAGGAAAAACAGCAGTGGCTTTCGCTTGCCGGAAGTCAATTTTCCACCGATCGTAAACCGGCTGAAGTTTAAACCGCACCTGGTCGATGGTCATTTTCCCGACCCCAACCCAGATATTTGAAGGGATCCACTGGTAATATGCACCAGGACTTACAACAACAACTTCATGAACCCGCCCCAGTTTTTTCTTTAGAAAGGCAGCAGCAGTGTGCCCTGAGATACCTGC
>Ga0302292_1001707_pt1 | contig 13841 bp, 8 predicted proteins | sample III_Fen_N2_1_FD_194553 | JGI IMG/M metagenome (GOLD analysis project Ga0302292, IMG submission 194553) | Peat permafrost microbial communities from Stordalen Mire near Abisko, Sweden - III_Fen_N2_1 | ecosystem: Environmental > Terrestrial > Soil > Wetlands > Permafrost | place: Sweden: Abisko...
CTAATGATGTATTATTACTACCATAACAGTAGATTGAATCAGTAGTATTCCATGTGAAATTAGGGGTTTGGATTTTTGTTACAACTGCTTTCGATGTTGTTATTGAGCCTGTACAGAAATTATCGCTGATGGCTGTGACAGTATACACACTCGTTCCCGTTGGGGTAATCGAATATGGCGTTGTACTGATTCCTGTTACTGAACCGCTTGTTGTACCATTGCTCCATGCAAAACTAAAAGGGGCTGTGCCTCCTAAATTAAAATCTACCTTTGGTGCTGACCCATTACTGCAATAGGCTCCGCCTCCTGCTATACTATAGGTAGGGGCTGGGTTGGAAGTGATGGTGACGTTAGAGGTGTATTGACAAGCAGCTGATGTTGGTTTTGCATGATCACGAACTAGTAATATATATAAACCTGGATCGGTTGCTGAAACGGTATAACTATCGGTAAATAACGATGCTGTACTTGTTGCTGTTGTTGTAACAATAGGTGTTTTTAATTCAGAACCTGCAACTATTACATTTTTATACCACAAGAAATCATATGAAGCTCCTGCTGCTGAAGCATGAACTTTTGAAGTTAAGCTAATTGTTCCACCTGGACACAAGGCTGTAGTTGTTGGGGATGTTGTTAATGTTAATGGTATATCTGTTGATAATAATGGTGTACATGGAGGACATTTTGCTTTGGTTGAAAGTTTGATGCGTCCACATGGATATGCTGTTGTTTGTGAAATTTGCCAGTTAAAGAATGGACCTAATTTATAAGGACCTGCTCCAGGATATGTTCCATTATCGGTAAACGAATTACTATAAAAGATACCATCTGTTTGTTTTAATGGATAACCAGGAAGACATGGTGAATAATATACATTACCATTACCAGACCATTTAATAGATACCCAAAAAATATTTCCTTTGGTTGAACCTGGAATGATAACATTAACTGGCAGTTTATAGACAGCATCGGCTGGAGTTGTTGTTGCTGTATATGTAATCGGAGTGGATGTATAAAAAGCCGTAGTACCAGGAATAGCATCGCCATTACCATTTTTCCCTCCATCATTATATATAACAACGGTAAATGTTAAAGCATCACCAATATTATAACCAACCTTTGCCATAATACTTAAAGTATCGAGAGAGAAAGACTGATAAGCTGTTATTTGAGTCCAGTCGTTACCTGCATTTAAAGATTGATTAAATGTACAACCACTAACAGGAGCAGCTGTTTTAGGTAAGAATGTTTTAGGGATCATGGTAACATCTTCGAGCCAAACCGACCAAGTAGGAGGAGCAGCAGTTACATTTGTTAAAGCTTCTGAAAACTCTAAAATATTATTATCAGTTAACACAACTGTATCGATAGGAGTTAAAGCTGTAGCTGTTTTATAAACTTTATAGGTTCCATAATATCCACCATTTGTTGCACCAGTATATTTTGACGAGAAAGCAAATGGTACCGATGCACTTGGAGTACAATAACCATAATCGTACTTAGCTCCATGCGGAGAACTTGGCAAAAACAATGTATCTACTGGAGAAACAGCAGGTACTACAGTTACAACATCGTAAGCAGGTGGACAAGGTGAACATCCATACACAGGACGTGCATCGTAAACGGCCACTTTAAATTTTGTAAACTCGGTACCATCACCAGGAACCGTTAAGGTTGGTTTATCGTATGTTGGATCAAAAGTCATTTTTGTTCTATCACCATTCAATTGACTTGTATCATTTGTTCCAAGCATCGTTCCATTTTTAAACCACACATAATGATAGGTCGTACCTATCGTATTAGTATTAAGAACAAAACCTGTTGCAGGACATCTTGTAATTGTTGCAGGCCCTAATTCTGGACTTGGACATGCTTGTCCTGTTGGACAAGTAGGAACATTAATTAATTGAGGATAGGCATTAGAAGCTGCAGTAGCAGTAGTTCCATTACCTAACTGTCCAAACTGATTACTACCCATCGACCATATTTTGCGAACTTTTGTTGTTGGATCTTCAGTAATGAAATATGTTACCATATCTCCATCTGAAACTGCTACTACATTTTTTATTGTGTCAGTTAACGTAGCAGACCATCTTGCAAAACAAGGTACTTGTGCTCCACCAGCTGCTACATATTTTGCAGGGAGCGATGCAGCAAGATATCCTTCTTGTGGTGTACCATCGGAACCTCCTGCACCATTTGTAGAAATCCCCCAAGTCATTAAATAGCCATAGCCATCACCATCAGGATCAACCATCGCCATTGAATGTGATTGACCTGCAGCGATATTTTTAATTCCAAAAAGATAATTCTGAGATGCATATTTAGTTACTGATTGTAATTCACCACTTGAAACTTGCTGAACATAAGATTGTGTATCATAACCTGTTGTTACTCCTAATTGACCTGGTCCCCAATCACCACCAATAGCCCAAACATATTGAGACAAAGGATCAGTTGGATCTATATTCTGCATGAACAATCCATGTGTATCTCCCGATGTAATTTGACCTTTAGGTCCAAGATTCAAATAAGTTCCATCTGATTTTTGAAGTCTATGTGCATAAATAAATTCAGCTGGTGTAGTCCATGTAGTTCCATTGTCGGTAGTATAACCTCCGCACTGTCTATTATCATTAACACCCCATGCCCATACATAACCACTAGCATCAAGTGCGTAACAGTGATTATCTCCAGCATCAACGGCAACAATATTTGTTAATTTACCCCCATCAGTTGTTCCGGCATCTGTTAGTCCTTTATGAACATATACAGGCGAAGATGATGCTGCTCCAGAACTTGGTTTTCCATTACCTAATTGACCATTAGTATTTGATCCCCATGCAACTAAATCACCATTTGTCATAATTGCATACGATTGCGATGTACCTGATGTAACATAAATAACATTAGATAGATTACCAGCACCCGTAGCTCCGGCAACTACATGAATAGGTGTCATTGATGTTTTTCCTGCAACACCACAACCGGTACCAACAACAGATCCATCACCTAATTGACAACTTGAATTATCACCCCAAGTATAAACGGTATTATCACATGCAAGAACAACGGCATGAGATCCCGAACCTGCATCAAGTGATTTTACGGTTGGCAAACCTGATACAACTCCAGGAACTCCAGTTCCTGTTGCAGGAGCTGTACGACCTAATTGACTTTGATCATTTTTACCCCAAGTATAAACACTACCGTCGGCACACATCATTGCCGAAAATGCGTTTCCTCCAGAGATAAAAAAGTTTTGGGCAAATAGCATTGTTGAACCTAGTACCAACATTACCAATATCAACCAACGTTTTAACATAGCTTGTATATTTAAATTACACATTATTACATATTTACAAAAACCGAATGATTAGTAGTAAGAACTAAAACATCGATTTCATAAGCCAAGACTGTATTTTACGCCCTTTAGTTGCACGTAAAAAATCAAATTTTATTTTTAAGATAATGCTTGAGATAAATCTTCAAGCAAATCATCAATATCTTCAATTCCTACCGATATGCGAATAAGCGAATCGGGAACTTGCATTTCCATTCGTTTTTCGGGAGAATATTCTGCAAAAATAGACGATGCAGCGTGAAGAATTAATGTGCGATTATCAATCATATTAGTTGCGATGCTTATAAATTCGAGTTTATTGAGAAACTGAAAACAAGCATCACGATCTTTTAAATTAAATGAAAACATTGATGTTGGAACTTCACCAAATTGCTTTTTCGACAATGAATAATATGGTGATGATTCCAATGCTGGAAAGTTTACCAACGAAACAGCTGGATGCTTTTCGAGAAATTGAGCTATTGCAACAGCATTTTTTGTTAATCGCTCAAATCGTAATGGTAAACTTTCGAGACCAAGACTTTGCAAATAGGCATTAAATGGCGACATGCAAGCACCTGTATTCCTAAAAATTTCTTTTCGCAATTTCGAATAAAAAGCCATTGGGCCAAATTTCTTCGCGAAGTCGGCCAATTTAGGTATTTGCGACCAATCGTATGATGCATAATCAACAATCAATCCACCAATTGAAGTTCCTCCTCCCGATATAATTTTCGAGCTAGAAATTATTTCAATATCAACCCCCCACTCTTTTGCTTTAAAGACATTTGGTGGCGTTAATGTTGAATCACTAATTAAGAGTATTTTGTTTTGTTTTGCAATTGCCGAAAGCATTGCAATATCAACAACCTCGCATTGAGGATTGGTAACTGTTTCGAAAAATATTGCACGAGTTTTACCATCAATTGCTTTTTCAACTTCCGATGGATTTTTTAAATCGACAAAACGAGGTTCAAGACCAAATGCTCCCAAAGTTGAAGAGAATAACGACCAAGTATTTCCAAAGACTAAATTCGACAAAATAATATTATCGCCTGCTTGACATATGGTTAGAAAACAGGTTGAAATAGCAGCCATTCCTGAACTAAGAGCCAATACTCCTGAGGCACCCGTAACTGCCTTTACTCGTAATTCGAGATTCTCGCATGTTGGATTTGAACTACGCGAATACATGTGTGCGGCAAGCCTTCCGGTAAAAGCCAACTCCATGTCTTCTGCTGTTTCGAAATCGAATGCTCCATTTGAATAAATTGGAACTTGAAATGCTTTGTAGGGATCTTTTTTACTGCCAAGCGTACTTAGCACTTTTGATATAAAACCTTTTGGTTGCATGTACTTTTTTTAAAAACGTTGACAAAGATAATTTTATAAAAGAAAATATACTACCGATTAAGGAGTTTTTTCTTAGTTTTTTTCAAGGTTTTAATAACAAAAAATCATCTTTTTTGAATGACTAATTGTAAAACAAACACTTTCAATTATAGACATAAAAAAAGGAGAACTTTCGATCTCCTTTTTACTTATTACATAAAGATATTATTAAGCACTTACTGCTTCGGTATCTTTATTTATTTTTTTAATTAATCCTTGAAGAACTTTTCCTGGACCAACCTCAACATAACTCATAATTCCATCGGCACACATATTTTCAACTGTTTGTGTCCAACGAACAGGAGCTGTTAATTGAGAAATAAGATTTTTCTTAATTTGTTCTGGCTCGCTATATGGTTTTGCATCTACATTTTGATAAACTGGGCAAATTGGTTTTGCAAATGTTGTTGCAGCAATAGCAGCCTCAAGTTCAACACGAGCTGGCTCCATTAATGGAGAGTGGAATGCACCACCCACAGGCAATTTTAATGCACGTTTAGCTCCTTTTGCAAGAAGTATTTCGCAAGCTTTGTCGATTCCGGCATTTGAACCCGAAATGACTAATTGACCAGGGCAATTGTAATTTGCAGCAACTACTACATCATCAATCGAAGCACAAACTTCTTCTACAACTTTATCTTCAAGATTTAAGATTGCAGCCATTGTTGATGGATTTTGTTCGCAAGCTTTTTGCATAGCTAAAGCACGTTTCGAAACAAGTACTAAACCATCTTCGAACGACAATGCTCCTGCAGCAACTAATGCAGAAAACTCACCTAATGAGTGACCTGCAACAGCCGATGGTTGAAACGTATCGCCAAGTGTTTTAGCTAATATAACTGAATGTAAAAAAATTGCTGGTTGAGTCACTTTTGTTTGTTTCAAATCTTCGTCTGTTCCTGCAAACATTAAATCGGTAATGCTGAAACCTAAAATTTGATTAGCCTTTTCGAACATTTCTTTGGCTAAAGGAGAATTGTCGTAAAGGTCTTTGCCCATTCCTACAAATTGAGCTCCTTGTCCTGGAAAAACAAATGCTTTCATACTTGATTAGTTTTTAATTATTAATTTTTAGATTTTAATTATTTTTGATTTCGTAATTTTAAGATTCATCGCAGCTTCGTTCCAATTAAATGAATAAACTCCTGCCTTGTTGTATCCTTTAAAAATGCACCAGTAAACGCCGATGTTGTGGTTACCGAATTTTGTTTTTGAATACCTCGCATTTGCATACACATATGCTGAGCTTCAATAACAACAGCAACTCCAAGAGGATTAAGTGTATCTTGAATACAATCGCGAATTTGTGTTGTTAAACGTTCTTGTACTTGTAAGCGACGAGCAAATGCTTCGACCACCCGAGCAACTTTACTTAAGCCAGTAATATATCCATTAGGAATATATGCCACATGGGCTTTACCATGAAATGGCAACATATGATGCTCGCACAATGAATACAATTCGATATCTTTTACAATAACCATTTGTTTGTATTCTTCTTTGAACATTGCCGAACGAATCAATGCTTGAGGATCGACATCGTAACCATGCAATAAAAACTGCATAGCTTTAGCAACTCGAACGGGAGTTTTCTCCAAACCCTCGCGAGTAACATCTTCGCCTAATTCTGTGATTATGTTTGAATAAAACCCAGCTAAAGCTTCGGTTTGTTTTTCGTTATAATGATCAATTCTTGTGTAAGAATTGCCTGTTTCGAAGTCATCTATATCTTCAGCATTCATTCTTTATTGACGCTTTGCGGGAGTTCAAAATTCAATTTTCTGTGTTACACAGTTTTTGAACTTCCCAAGGTTATTTTTTTGATTTGTAACCGGGGCAAAAGTAAGCATTTTTCTTAAACCCGCTCTTTTTGTCGACGAATAATTGATTTCCTTTCTTTTATTATAATTACGTACAATTAACATAACAAAGCAAACTTGGGTTCGGCATAACGTATTAGCAAACTTGGTTCGGCATAGCGTCTCGCTATGTCATGCTACTTTGGCTTCTAGCCATATAAGAAATAAAAGGCTGGAAGCCATTGTAAAACGACATGGCGAGACGCTATGCCGAACTTCTTTAAACAGTGCTACAATAAACTAGGCTTATTGACCATTTTAATTATAAATTAAATCCTTACTTTTGAATCTTAAAATGAAACACAATGATTCTTCTTTGCTCTGCAACCGAATTTGAAATAAAACCAACACTCGATTGGCTTGCATCGCAAGACATTGCCGATATTCAAACACTTATTACAGGTGTTGGAGCTCCTTCTACAATGTATAAGGTTATGAAAGCAATTATGCACAATAAACCTCAACTCATTATTCAAGCTGGAATTGCAGGATCATTTAAACATGACATATATAAAGGTAACGTAGTTATTGTTGAAAGTGAACAATGGTGCGACCTTGGCATTGAAGATAATGAACAATTCCTCGATCTTTTCGATATGGGATTTGCAAAACCGAACGAACTCCCCTACTCCAATTCTCTTATTCCTTGCCAGTTTCACCAAACAGGAATTGAGCATTTACAAAAGGTAAAGGCAGTTACAGCAAATACAGCACATGGAAATGAGCAAACTATCAATAAGATTATTTCAAAATACAATCCCGACATCGAATCGATGGAAGGAGCTGCAATTGCTCATATTTGTGCAATGGAGAACATCCCTTTTATTCAAATACGTTCTATTTCCAATTTTGTAGAAGCTCGTAATCGCAATAATTGGGATATTCCTTTGGCAATAAAGAATTTGAATTTTGAACTAATGGAATTATTAAAAAAGTTATTGTTGTACTAACAGTTGAAATTTCCTTTCTAACTATTAAGAAACACAATTTACCTATTCTTTACTCTGCGACTGCTTTCGCATTAATTGTTTTTCGTAAGACTCAAAGATCTTACCATGTTCAGGATCTAACTCTTCCGACAAAGTAATATTAGAAATATCTTTGGGTAGTTTTATAAAATCTCTCAATAAATATACTTTCATATCGTGTACATCCGAGATTCCATCCCAAGAAACCACTGAAATGTGAACCTTATAAAAACCTTCTGCACATGGTTTACCTTTATATCTACCATCCCAATTAATTAGTGATGGAGGAATTTTGATTGCAGTTGATAATCCGGGATAGTGTCTTTTTAAACCTTCGTATTCTCCTTTTTTTTCATCAAAAATCGCGACATCTAATAGACAGAGTGTCTTATCACAAGAATCTTGACTAGTAAAAACGTTTTTACCTTTTGAATCTTCAATTATAACAGAATAAGAACGTAAATTAAACCCGCAAGCAATTAAATTATCGTTATATCCATTTCCATTTGGAGTAAAAACATTGGGCACATAAAATGCTGAATATAATTTATCAAACCAAGCATATTGATAAAGAGTGTCACCTAGAACAGATTCCCAGTGAATAGGAGTTGCATTATAAAAAGAATAATATGGATCTAAATCTTCAATTTGCTCTTTTTTTGAACAGGAAAACAGTGAAAATACTATAAGTGATATTATGAAATATTTCATCATTCGGTCTTTAAATTTTGCTCAAATATATTATTTTTTCATTTATAATGTCTTTCATAAATGTATATCTTTGCCAAAACACTAAAAAAAAATAACATGAATAGACTATTGGTTTTCACGTTAATCTGTACACATTGTCTTGTACTTTTTTATTCTTGTTCTGAAACAAAAGACATTGCAAACTTTGGAGGAGCAACCTGCGATTGTTGTAATTCAATAGGAGGAAAAACAATTAAGGTTTATAATGGCGACACATTGATCTTTTATAATGCATTTACACCTTCCAATTTGGCATTTTGTGATTCAATTGAAGTAGATAATCAAAACTACATTACTACAATTAATTACAAAAAGAATATTGATACTATTTATAACGACAAAATAAATCAATATTATAAAATTGAAGGTATTGAAAAATTTCCATATAATGAGTTATTAATTTATTCTGGGGAATATCCAATAAACCGTATTCTAGTATATACAAACTACTGTAATCCATATAACGGAAAAATAGTTTTCAATGGAATAAGAATTGATACAACAAATTATGGTCATCTAAGACAAAAGCTACTAGCTCAAGGCAAATACAATTACATCTTAAAATTATATAACGATAGATATCACAATTCTTTAAAAGATAGTATTTCTGGTCATTTTTGCATTATCAGAAATAAAGAAATGACCATCCAAGGTTGTGAGGGTGCCGATCCGATGGATCCATTATTACATTAGGATTAAAGGAATAAACCATGCATCGCCATTTCAAACTACATAAACCGTATGGTTACGTAAGTCAATTTGTTTGTCCTGTAAAACGCAAAAAGGTTTTAGGTGAACTTTACGATTTCCCACAAGGAACAATGGCTATAGGCCGATTAGATGAAGACAGCGAAGGCCTCCTTTTACTCACCACCGATGGAGCAGTAAGTTACCGAATTTGTAGCAGTAAAACCGAAAAGGAATACTACGCCCAAGTCGATGGAATTGTAACCGAAGAAGCAATAGAAAAACTTCAAAACGGCGTTTCGATAAGTTATCAAGGTGAAATTTACATAACCAAGCCAGCAAAAGCTTTTCGAATAACAGAGGTACCTAATTTCCCCGAAAGAGGAAAACGTATCCGCGATGAACGACATGGACCAAGTTCATGGGTTTCTATAACATTGACCGAAGGTAAATTTCGTCAAGTTCGTAAAATGACTGCTGCTGTTGGCTTCCCCACTCTTCGCTTAGTTCGTATTCGAATTGGTGAAATATATTTGGCTGAAATGCCAAGTGGATCGGTTGAAGAGTTGATGGATTTATAAAACCCAATAAAGCAAAAAATGCGAGTTTGGAGTACATTGAAACAAACTCCAAACTCGCATTTTATTTAAATTAATACAAATAGAAATAAACGAACTACTGTATTATTATTGATGAACGAACTATTGTATTTGTATCAGATACTTCGATAAAATAAATACCTTTAGCAAATTCACTAAAGTCGAATTGTTTTTCCTTTTTCGACGTTAATCCTAGTTTTTCAGAATACATTTTTTCACCTAACTCATTATATATCGATAGAGTTGATCCTATAACATTAGGTACATCAATTACTAAAGAAAAGATACCATTACTTGGATTTGGGTATACAACAATTTCATTATTTGAAATATCTTCAACAAACACATTTGTTTTCACGGTAACGACAATATCAACATTCGACATTAAACCTTGTTCATCGGTAGCATAAATAGTTACTGTTTCTGTTCCTGTCCACTGAGCATCGATTGCTGATATTTTTGCAATTCCTTTACTATCGATAGTCATTGAAATGTGTGCACTTGTATTTGCTGACCATAAAATTTTAGTAGCTGGAGTATTATCATCAATAATAAATTGACTCAAATCTAAATCGGCAAAAGCTTTACCTTTTATAGTAGATTGTTCGGGGATTGCTGTTGTTTGTGGTGCATTATTATTAATATCGATTACAACAGTACAATTTGCAGTAACACCATTAACTGTTTTTGCTGTAATTATAACTTTTCCATAACCAACTGCTTTTACTACACCATTTTCATCAACGGTAGCAATGTCAGTATTTGAACTGGTCCAAGAAATAGATGGATCAGAAACATCTGAAGGCGAAATTGTTGGTACTAATTTCAATGTCTTTTGATATCCTAATCCAACACTGTCGAATGAAAGAATTAAATTTGTTGCCAAAAGCGGATTAACTGTTATTACACATGAAGCACTAACACCATTGAGCGTTGTAGCAATAATTGAGGTTGTTCCAGAACTTATTGCCGTAACTAAACCATATTGATTTACCGTAGCAATTTTACTATTTTCAGATGACCAAGCATATGTCTTATTCGAAGTTTTAACTGGAAGAACTGTTGCATTTAAAAATACATATCCACCAACATCTAATGTTTTGCTATAGTCCGACAATGTAACACTTTGTGCCATTGTTGGTAAAACTATAATAGTTGCCGAAGTTGATTTTCCATTATTTGTAGTAGCAGTAACTGTAACTGTACCCTCAGCAATTGCAGTAATATTGCCCATAACATCAACACTAATAACTGAAGGGTTATCGTAAGTCCAGGTTATTGATTTATTAGATGCACTTGAAGGATAAAATACTGTATTTAAGGTAACAACACTATCAACATTCATTTCTAATGTAGAAATACCAAACTTTATACTATCGGCAGCATAAACTATTTGATTTACAATAAGCTTACAACTATCTTTCAAATTATTTGAAGAAACGGCATAAATATATGTCGTACCAATTGCGTTTCCAGTAACAATTCCATTTGATGTAATTGATGCAATACTTGAATTTTGAGAAGTCCATTTAATACTTTTATCAGAAGCATTGGCTGGCATAATTTGAGCAGTTAATGTTTGACTTTCACTTAATCCTAAGCCTAAAGCATGAAGACTTGTTGTAATACTTTGAACCGAAATTGGAACAACATAAACGATAATTGTATCGCTAATTCCATTTGACGACGTTACACTAACTTTAGCTTGTCCTAATGATTTTGCAGTGATGATACCATTTTGATCAACAGTTGCAATACTCAACACATTACTAGCCCAAACTAATGATTTATTTGAAGCTTCGGTTGGAAGTATTGATGCTATAACTGTTTGACTTATTCCAACATTTAAAACAATCGACTCAAAGTTTGCTGTTACACTTTCAACTAAAATAGTTTTTGCAACTACCGTAATTACACATGTTACAGAAATACCATTTGTAGCAGTAGCTTTTATTGTTGTTGTACCTACAGCAACTGCTGTTACTTTACCAAATTGATCGACAGTAGCAATTTTACTATTCAATGTTGACCATTGAATTGATTTATCGGAAGCATTCGTTGGATTAATTGTAGCGATTAACGATTGATTTTCTTGAACTAATAACTTTACAGCTGTAACATTTAATGAAATAGATGAAACTACAATCGGATTTATTTTGATTTTTAAAATCTTTGAAATTCCATTTGATGTTGTAACAGTAATATCAACATCTCCAGCAGAATTTGCTGTAATCAACCCAGTATTATCAACTGTTGCAATAAGTGGATTTGATGTTTCATATTTCAACAAATTGGCTGTTACATTGGTTGGAGCAAATACTACCGAAATCTTTTGTGTTGTACTTATATCCATTGTAAAATTTACAACAGTAGCATTTATAGATGTTGCAACAATATCCTTAACAACAACATTGCAAACGCCTATTACACCATTTGTACTTGAAGCTGTAATAGAAGAGTAACCCGATTTTAATGCTTTGATAGCACCATTCGTAACTGTTACAACATCATTATTTGAAGAAGTCCAAGTAATTGATTTATCGGTGGTATTTGTTGGCAAAAACGATGTGGTAAGTAAATTGCTATCATAAACAAATAAAGTATCGTTAGTTTTACTTAAAGTAACCGTTACTGCTAGAACATTTTTAACAGTAACAACACAACTTGTTACTATTCCATTTGTCGTTGTTGCATTTATTACAGCCGATCCAGCTTGTTTTCCAGTAACAATTCCAGCAGTAGAAACAGTCGCTACAGTTGGTGATAATGACACCCATGAAACTGTTTTATCTAGAGTTTCTGCAGGCAATACTGTTGCAAGTATTGTTTTATTATCTCCAACATTTATAGTCAATTGAGAATAATCTAACAATAAACTTTGTGCTACAATTGGATTTACATGTAACGAACACGTTGCAAGAATACCATTACTTGATTTTGCAGAAATAACAATATCACCAATAGCTTTTGCAGTAATTTGCCCTGAAGCATTAACGATTGCAACTAAATCGTTACTACTTGACCACGTTAGTATTTTATTTGTAGTATTAAGCGGTGTAAAAATTGCAGATAAAGTTTCTGTTTGATTTACAATCAAAGTATCAAAACCTTTATTTAGCGTTAAAGCTGAGGCTATAACATTTGAAACTGTTACTTCGCATACAGAATTAACTCCACTTGTAGCAGTTGCTTTAATAGTAGCAGTTCCAGCTGATAATCCCATTACAACCCCTGTATTTGAAACCGATGCAATAGTTGGTGAAAGCGAAGTCCATGTTATTGTTTTATCTTGAGTTTCTGCAGGCAATACCGTAGCTGTAACAACTTTCGATTCACCTACATTTATTGCAAGAGTCGTTTTATCGAGATTAACATTTTTAGCAGAAACTGGAATTACTTTTAATGAACAAATAGCCGAAACACCACTTTTAGCTGTTGCCGTAATAACAACATCGCCCGACGATACTCCTGAAACTTTACCCAAAGCATCAACAGTAGCTATAGCAGTATTTGACGAATTCCAAATGAGAGTTTTGGTTGTAGCATTTATTGGCAAAATAGAAGCCGATAAAATTAATGATTGATTAGCCTCTATAGTAGCAGAATTTTGATCAAATGTAACAGTTGACACGGGTAATTCTGTAACTAAAACTGAAATAACATCTGTTTTATTTCCATCTTCTGAGGTAATTGTTATAGTGCAATTTCCAATATTTTCGGCAAGAATAGATGATCCAGTTGTAGACACAATTGTTGGTTGACTAGATGTTACAATAAAGTTTGTATTACTTGCATTAACGGGATAAAATGAAACGAGACATTTATAACTGTCGTGTTGCTTAAGCGTTAATGTATTTGTATTTGCTTTAACACTATCGACATGTACAATTAATTTAGAAACAGTTACAGTACATGTATCCGAAATAGCATTAGATGAAGTTACTACAATTTTCACTATTCCTTCAACATTAGCAGTCACAATACCCAAAGCATCAACAGAAGCAATTGAAGGATCTAATGATTTCCATGTTAATTGTTTATTAGAAGCATTGACTGGTATAATTGTTGCCTTTAACGTTATCGTTTGTTTTTCGTCGAGGAATGATGTTTTATTATCAAGTGATACCGATTTTACGGGTAATTCAGTTACAGTTACATCAATAGTCTTTTGAAAACTACCATCTTCAGATGTTACAATGATACTAGACGTTCCAACACTTTCCGCAGATACTATTGCCCCATT
>Ga0302292_1001709_pt1 | contig 13826 bp, 9 predicted proteins | sample III_Fen_N2_1_FD_194553 | JGI IMG/M metagenome (GOLD analysis project Ga0302292, IMG submission 194553) | Peat permafrost microbial communities from Stordalen Mire near Abisko, Sweden - III_Fen_N2_1 | ecosystem: Environmental > Terrestrial > Soil > Wetlands > Permafrost | place: Sweden: Abisko...
TTTCAAAAGAAAAACACTATTTCTGTTCATTATTGTTACTCGATTAATAATTCTCCTGCTATCAATCCTGTCAAAGACATTGATGGTCCTGCGATTCATTCATTTAATAAAGTACCTTTGAGTAGTAATAGTCATACTAATCTAGAGCAAGATCTAAGAAGTATCCAGGAAAATGAAGTATTGGATATCAATGATGGTTCTGAAAAGAATAATGAATTAAATATTCAAAAATCTTCAGAAAACGATGATAACGATGAAGATTATGAAGATGTTGAGGAATAAGAGGAAGAGGAAGGAGAATAAGGAGAAATACCTAAAACTTTAAAAAAGAAAAGACACATTTTTGCTTCACTGGGAAAAAGCAGACGTCTATTAATTAGCAAATAGCTTATTTCAAATTAGCATGATGATGAAGAAGAGGTAAACGATCAAAGACAAGGAAGAGATGGAAGTAATAATAAAGAACAGGAAAGTGAAGACGATGATGATGACGATGAAGATGGAGATGAAGACGACAATCGTTAAGCTGCTGTTGCTAAAAACCAAGTCATAAATGAAAGAAGACAATAATCTGATATGTTGATAAGTTTACTTCAAGATTATCGGTGCGTTTTAATAGCTGACGACTCGCCATTCAATATCTTTTGCTTATAGCAAGTTCTTGGTAAAAACACTGAACTGAAAATCAATGTTGCATACAATGGAAATGAAGCACTAAATTCATACAAGCAAAATCGAGAGTAGATCATATTTATGGATTTAAACATGCCTATTCTCGATGGGTACGAATGCATGAAATGCATCCGCTAATTCGAAGAAGATATGGAAATCGTTGAGAAGACAAAAATTATCATCATCAGTGCCCAAGAATATGAACCATTTTTTTGCAATTTTGATGGGGTTCTCAGCAAACCTCTTAAGCTCTTAGATATTATCAATCTGTTAGCTCTATTTCGAGCAAACGATCACAACAACAATAATATATCTATTAACAACAGCAACTAACAATAGCAAGGTATTTCCTAATTTCATTCTTGAACATTATTAAAAGTAATTACTAGTATTTTATGCATCCATTTTGTAATGTCTTAAATTGTTATTCGTACTAATTGCATAAATACAAAATGAATTGAAACTACTAACACTTATCATTTGAAAGCTACAAATATCAAAATGGAATAGGCCTATAACCTATTTGAAAGAACACTTCTAAATTTACAATAAGAACCAATTTCACTGGTGTCGAACTACCAGGTCGTTTGAAAGATTGCACACCTGGGAAGATTTATCCGATATGTGCCATTGTGAAGCAGAAATTTTCCATGTTAATCCCCGAAACCAGACGATTATCGTATAAGTACTTTGAAAAGGAGTTGAGCTTTACGTTGTCTTCTTTTGTAGCTCCTTCGAGCCATAAGAGATAGAATATTCTCTCGTAGTGGTCTCTCTTAATCATCTAATCGAAGTAAATCATAAAATTAAAATAGAATTCCTTAAAAAACAAAACTATTATTTGTACCTGTTTCATGGTTTTGGAGACGATTTCAAAATCTAAAGGTTTGAATTCTTTGACTGCACGAGGTTGTATTGTTTGCTTGAGAGAAGGAAGAATCTAAAGCTAATTCCATGAATGGTTTGAATATGCCATGACTTTAGCATCTAATACCTCTGATATGTTGAGGACTTACTTTTTCATTTTGATATGCCCTTCATAAGCTAAGAAGCAAGTGTCTTTATTTTCTCTATGAGGATACAAACATTGTAGGAGATTCTTCTCGAAGAAATCCTTTTCTTTTAAGTACAGTTTATCAACATCGGCGAGGAGGGATTCTTCGAGGAAGGTTACACAGGATTGATATTTTTTAGCTTAAAAATCACTCTCAGTGTTTTCTTCATCTTCCTTATCAAAATCATAGAAATTTTCTAAAGAAAGTTATCCTCGATTATTATCAGTTTCTCCATTTTTATTTGGAGCATCATCTCTCTCAGGGACATACGTTGGAGAAGCCATTGTCCATTCTTAATCTTGATCAGGATTAACAAGCATGTTATTAGCTTTCTTCTTGAGCTTATTTGAGTTTGTGTCAGGTTCATAAACTGGTGATAAATCTCCACCATCGCCGTTTCTACTCTATCCATCGATTAGTTTTTTGTATGTATTTTCAGTAGCACTTCTAGAATTGTTAACTTATGAATTTGTTAAGATATTCTTGGAGCTATTTTATTTGAAGTAGCCTTTTTTTCGAATGTCATCGTCTTCATCATCGATGACAATTGTTGCGCCTGACAACTTAGATTTTCCAGACTTTAGTGGCACACTATTCATCTTAATTGCTTCGATGTAAGGTAGATTCTTGTTTTCATCAGTCTTTTCTTCTTCTACCCAAGAATCCCTTTAAAATGGCTTATTTCTATTTCCTTAATCACCATTTCCTTAGAATGCATTACGAGAATATTAATTATTATTCTCATTGTTCCTTCCATTATTATTGATGTTGAATCTTCCAAAATCATTTTAAAATGATTGAGAATTATTTCCTTCTTGTCGAATATCTCTCTCGCCAATTTAGCTTAATGGATTTCTAATTGTACTACTTTAATTCCCTCCATTTGAATTATTTCCCCATGACATAGACATTTGTTTCTAATTTATGTCTTCTTTCTAAAAAGTAGTGCTTCTTAATTCAGTTCCCTGAGCCTTTTTAAAATCATCTGCAGATAAGTTCCAATCGTTATTTTATTCACGTTTATCCCAATCATCTTCATCTTTGTCTAATTAAGAAACAAGTTTTCTGCTTTAGTTTGACTGATTATTACTAAATGAACTCGAAATAGCATCTGCTACTGAAGTAGGTTAGTTGAACTAATTCACTTAAACGCTATTAGACTTTTCTAGCCAACTGCTTTTATTAATAGTTTCTCTAGGTGTGTCTGATCTGCTACTGAAGGTGTCCTTTCTGCTCTCATTATTTTGTCTTTAGCTATTATTTTATCTTCTTTCTGCTGCGATAATAGGATCTTCTATTCTTGAGAAAAAATCATCAAATTTTGACTCAGCTGTATTTTCTTTGTATCTTGATTAATTCGCATTTTTATCCCTAGAGCGACTTGAATCCACTCTTGAAGACTGTTTAATTGAATGCTGAGAAGGATTATCCCAATCTCTATCTGATCTGTCTCGATCTTGTCGTTCTTTGTCATACCTACTTTATTATTTTCCTTTATCTTTTTCTTCCCAATAATCTCTATCTCTGCTTCTGCTGCTTTTTTTGTTTTATTTATCATTTCTTCGTGGACTTCTACTCTCCCTAGCAGGACTTCTTCTATTCTTTTGAGGGCTCCTACTCTTTCTAACAGAGCTTCTACTCTTCTTTGCAGGGCTCCTACTTTTTCTTGCAGGGCTTCTTCTTTACTTTCTAGGGCTTCTACTCTTCTTTGGAGGGCTCCTCTTCCGCGAATGACTTTTACTCTTTTCAATAAGGTGTTTCACTTTTTTACTAATTTCCTACTCTAAGCTTGTGATACCATTCTTTTCTACAATTTCACCCTTTTCAACTGATTTATCTCTCACACCCCAATCATTTTCTGCAGGTTTTGCTTCTTTGTCTTTATTTTTATCTTTGTCTTTGTCTTTGTCTTTGTCTGGAGTATATTTCTCTCTAACACCCCAATCGCCGCCGTCGTCTTCAACAACTGCTTTTGCTTCAGATTTCTTTTCTGCCACTCGCATCTCCCAAGGATCATCTTCTGCTGGCATTGTTACTTTTGTTTCTGGAAGACCCTTAAGACGAGGATCTCTTGTGACCTTGGATTTTTATTCGTTTGCTAATAAATCTGTCTTATCTTCAGCAGGCTTAAATAGATCACTCAATGTATTTTTCTCTTCTTTTTTCTCCTAGACAATTTCTTCTGGACCTCCCCAATCTTCATCTCCAGGCAACGTGCCATCCTTATCATAGAATGAAACTTCTTCTTCCATCTAAGTAGGTTTTTCTTCTTTAGCACCTCTCATTGGTCTACCTCTTTAACCTCCTCCACCGAATCCTTTCCTTGAATCTTATTAATTCTTAAGTTTTGGGCAGTCAGGCTTTCTATGTCCAGTTTCCTTGCAATAAAAGCACTCCATCCTATTCATTATGGCAAATAAATCCTATTTCCTATTCAAACATTCAATACTTCATTTATTATTACCCTGATCCTCCTCTTGAGCCTGCTCCTTAACGACTATCTTGTCCACCACGATATGATTGATCTGTTTTAAGAAAACAATAGAAAGATATACCATATTGCTTCTGAATGCGCTATTCCCTCCTTAAAATGTGAATTACTTTAGCTTGACATATCTATCAAAAGAGAAAACGTTTACTTTCTTGATTTTGCTTGCTTTCAAAGATTTTTTAATTTTTCAAATATTCTCAGCTTTACGGTTCTGGAGAAATTATGTTTCTCTCAGATTTTTGATTTCTTGCTAAGATCAACCTGTTCTAATCAAATATTTACCCGATTATACTTGTGTTTCCCAAGCTAATCTTAAGATACATTCTAGCTTAATTTCATTCTTTTTCTATTACAATGAATAATTTTGAATTACAGGAATAAAAATCCTCATTTTTAAATATAAAATTGCTTACAACTTTCTGAAGTCTAATAATAACTCAATTTAAATTCAAACTTCTTCTTTGCTATTAACAATTTCTGGTATTTCAAAAATTCTTCAAAAAGCTTAAATTATCCCGCTATATTTGAAAATATGTATTTATTCAAATAATTTTGAGGATTGATTCTCTCTCTCCCTTCAAAAATTAAATTTGAAAATCAAGCAACTCATCTCAAAAAGATACAATACAACTTTTAGATAACACTTCTTTTTCAAATTATTAATAAATTGCCTTTTGCTAGGGATCAATCATATTTTAACAAGGAATAAATGATAATAAGATATTTTCATTAGTTTTAATGAGTCTCTCCCTATGTTTTAAGCTCAACATACTTCTGTACTTTTTCTAATAGAGAAAGAATATCACCTTTCTGCATGAATTCATTTATCTGGAAAAAGAAAAAGAAAAATATTATTAAAAAGTTAATAAACCTGGAATATTTATATTAATTTTAATTTCTCGCTTACGTTGGCAGCATCTTCAGATGTGAATTAGTTAGTAATAGAATAGAGATGCTAAATTTATTTGAGAAGTTCATTTCTCTCTTCTTTGTGTAAATCCTGTTGCTTTTAAATTTCTAAGAGCTATTCTTATTTTAATTCTTCAATGCTATCACGAGAAGCATTCTCTTTTTCTTTCTCGAGAAGCTAGGATTTAGCTAATGAAAGTTCTTGCTCGAGGACTACAGTGGTCTAAAAGTTAAAATTAGTTAAAATTATATTATTATATATTAACAGAAATATTCCTTGCATTTTATTATTTAAATTCCATGTAATTTATCAATTTAAAATTCTCTTTTAAACTATTACAGTTTGGAGATCTTGATTCTACTATCTGAGAGCCTCTTCACTGTCTTATAATTCCTTAATTTTGTTCTCAAATGCTTTCAATGTATTCTAGCTATTAATCTCTTAGACTAATGTTTGATTCAAGATAGCCTATCCTTTATTATTTGTAATATTCTGATTTATCTCTTCTACTTAAATTTTTGTTTCATTTGTCTGCTCCTTCCTCTTTGTATTAGCTTAATTTAACTAATTTACATAGAATTCTATTTCTGCTTTCATCGCAGCTTCAATAACAATCCTTTCGCTTGCAATCTCTGAAAGATATAATTTTATCTCTTCATATTGTTTCTCCAGTTCTTCTTTTTACTCTTAAAGCTAGCGCATCTTAGCAGCACCTTCATCATTGCGTGCTCTAGTTTTTTGTTCCTCTTCAATCTTCTCTATCTAATCCTAAATCAAAATGGAATTGTTTGATTTTAAGTTCTTTTATAAATTTTTTTTGCTCTACCTTTTGAATTGCAGCTTGTTTGACTCTGTAGTCTTCAAATCTCTATTGAAGAAGCACAATTTAGTTTTCTTTTTCTTCTTAAAGCAGTTTATAAGATTTTTCTTTTTTGTCTAGTTATTACAGATAATTATTTTGCAGTTCAGTTAGTTTAGCTATATTTTATTTATCCTAACTCTCAGCATGTTTCAGCTTTTCCGTCAATGACACGCAAGAATCTGCTAATTTTTAAAGTGTTTCTTGCATATGTTTGGTGCTTGAAGCGTGTTCTTCTTTTTGTTCTGTGACAACTTATTCCATTCGATTGAGATTCTTGAGGAATTGAGTATCCAAGCGGACAAAGTTGTCGTCAACGATTGCAACATCATTCAGCTCTCCAGCATTTTCAGTAGTTTCAAGTACTTATTTTAGACGTCTGATTTCTTATCCTAAATAATAACAACATTTCACAAATCTTACAACAACTGGCTAATCAACTTTATGCAATATCTTCGCTTTACCTTAGTCGATAATGATTTTATTAAGCGCTGAGACTTTTTAGCTGGCATGATGGAAAAGTAGACGGTAATTTTCAAGCTGCACGTTTTACTGAATTTGATTTTACTAATAACTAAAGCTCTGATCATTCAACTTACTCTTTATTGACTCAATCTCAAGTAAACTTTTTTCTTTCAATTCTAGAATAAAAGCACTTTACTCTCCAAATTTTTGTCGCAAACTATGTAACTCTGCAGAAGCAGTGAAATCTCTATCAAAGTACATCTTTTTCTTCTTTACAGCCTCCATGTAATTTTCTGTCTCCCTAGAAAATATCATAAGGTTAGTTCATTGCAATCATATGCAGAAAAGAAGGAAACAACCAAACCCTTTCTTTAATCTATAAGTCATCCAATTTATCCCAGTTAAGAAAATTCTTTTAACCTTACTGTTTAATCTGCTTGTGGAGGAATTCAACTTTCCCTTCAAGACGAGAGTTTTCAGCTGCTAGAGAATCACTTTTAAGAGTATGTTCCAGAAGTCTAAGCTTTAATTCCTTAATTTCTGTTCTGCTTTATTCTAAAGTATTATTTTCCTTAAACTAGTTCTTAAGAATTCTCTCATATTTCCCACTATACAGATCTGCTTATTGTTATGCATTGCGTGCCATCTCTTGAACAATTTCTAATTCAGTGCGAAGTCTTGACAATTCAAACTAAGTTTTGTTGTTTTCTCTTCTTAGAAGATCACGCTCATCAATAAGAGTAGTTATTTTCTACTAATTTTTCTCAATAATATCAGTTATTTCTTTTGATCCATTAAACTTATCCAGTGATGAATTTGCTTGATGCAGTATCGTATGACGGATCAAATCCATTTACTCTAATTATTCTATCTTTTCACGCTACTCTTGTACTTCTTTAGTTAAGCTTTAGATTTCCTTATCTTGAACCTTAACTTTCTCTAAAAGTTTTGAAGGATCTTCTTTGGATTTATAAATTACTTGATTGTCAACTTCTTCTTCAATTTAATCATTTTTCTCCTATTATTTCCTTAAAAGTTCCAGAATTTATAACTTTAAATCCTTGAAAAACGACTCTGTATCATCAGAAATCGAATTATCTCTTGTATTATCTTCCAAGTTGCTATCAGCATTGACCTCTTAATTCGAGCTTATTTGAGATTATGCCATGATCGCAATTTTAATATATTCTAAATTATAATTCATCAGATTAACTCCCAATAAAGGTACTCTCTCAACGACAACACTTTTTAGTCTTGCTAATAATAAACAAAGAATAGCATTATCCTCTTCAGTTGTCTTCAGTTTTAACTTCATTTAACTGACAGTTTAATTTAACTTTTCATGTTGAGCTTTAAACGAATTGAGCTCATTTGCAGCTGCATTCGACAACTTGATCGCAGAAGCTAACTTTTGCTTAATCGAAGCATAATTCGATTGCATGCTTTAGAACTCATTTTTACGTAAACTCAGAAGAGGCAACTTTTATTTCAAATCTTTCTATAAAAATTCAACCTGCGCATTCAATCTACTTGCTTTTTCTTTTTCTTTTTGTAATTCACCCTCTGTTTTGCTCGTCCTTAAGATCATCTCTCGTATGGTGTCTTCCTCAGTAGGGATAGTTTTATCCTCCATCGAATCCAATCTTCTTTCTGAGCTTTCTAACTAAGCTGCCATATCTTTGATTTACTTCTCCTTCGCTTCTATACTTAGAGTCAGTGATTCTTTCATTTGATTAAACGAAGTCTTCTCTGAGAGTATTTTACTTTAGCTATCCTCTCTTTCCTTAATATTTTCATCAAATTGGGTTTTCATTTAACTAATTTACTCCTTTAAACCTTCTATTTCCATTTATCTTTGTAGTATTCCATTCTCTCTTTCTTGTACTTTTTCTGCACTTTTAGCTAGTTGTTCATTCATTGAAGACCTAAAATCATTGAATTTTTTCCCTAACTCCAAACAGTCTTCTTTTCTCTCTTCTAACTATTTCTTAAGTCCTTCAATCTCTGTAATATATTACCTCGCTGAGTTATGATTCATAGAAGAATGAGCTTATTTTCTTCTTTCCTGCCATTGTTGCTCTCTCAAAACTTCCTCTTGCTCAATATCTTTCATCTACTTGCTGAGCATCTCAATACTCTCTTTATAATTATCATTTTCATGCTTTAACCTTGCTACTTCGTCTTTCTCAGCTTAAACCATTACACTTAACTTTTCAATTTCGAGGCTTTGCTTCCATTGCTCTTTTTCCCTTGACTAACAAAATTAACCTTAGCTTATCCATTTCAAAATTATCTATGTTGCAGTTTACATTCTCTTCAGAATCAAGTTGCATTGTATCTTAAAGGGCTTTGACTTATTTCGCACTTTTCTCAGTTAAATTCAATCTTTCCTTCAGTTCCTCACATAAGCGCGTCTTTTCTCCTAGCTCTTTTTTTATGTCTTTCACAGATTCGTCAAACCCAGCTCTTTCTTTGAGAAGATCCTTCAGCTGTGAGCTCATTTCAGTGTTCTTTTTCGATAAGAAAATCACTTCGCGTTCATACCTGTTCATTCTTCTTTCTTTAAAATCATAATCTCACATGTTTGTTTCTTCTTGCTTTCATTCAATTTAACCTTCTTACCAATCGCTGATCTTAATTCCTTTTAGCTATTGTTTATTTGCTGAGTATTCTCAATTAGTATCGCAGCATCCTTATTAGTATTGATGTCTTCTTACATCTTCTCTGTGTCTCCTTATGTCTCCTCTAAATTCATCCAATCAAGAATTCGCACAGAATAATAATCAAAGTTTGTTTCTCTCTGTCTCGAATTATTCGGTATGTCTAGCTGAAGGCTCTCTTTGACAAATAAAAACAAAAATCTTTTTTGATAAAGATCTTGTATTTAAACTAAATTTAATAATTCATTCATTGTAAGATATCCTTTGAACTTAATGAGGAAATTGAAATACATGCAACTGAATTTGGATGCATTTTTAGAACACATTTAAAATAATATTTCTTTGTTTGAAGCATGCTTATGCTACTATTATTACTCTCAAGAACGAGAAAAGTTCATAATAAATTTAATATCTCTCTGCTTTGATCCATTGAATTCCTGCATCGAAGACAGGGACAACATCGATCGATTTGTAATTATTTGCTTATTGCTGTTTGGATCTTTTAAAAACTATTATAGTGTCTTTTCCACATCTGAATTCTCAAAAAACACTTTGTCTTAGCCAATCTCAACGTAGAGTTTAAAATGAGCTTTCATTTCTTCTAGCGTCCCAAAAGGGATGAACTTCAATCTATTTTTCTTCTAAAACTTTTCAAGATTCTCAGAATAACTGCCTTCCTCGGGTATCAGCACTTATGATATCACATCACAAGCCTCTAACCTCGCGAAATCAAACACTGTATTCTTCACTTTTATCTTCAAATCTGGAAATCCGTTTCCATAGGTATCCTCATACTCTTCCCAGGTAACATTTCCAAATGAGTTATGTATTTTTCCTTGATCTTCGAGTATTTTAAGAACTTGAAAATTCAATTACATATCCACGGCACCGTCAATATCCTCCCAGTGTCCATCTCTGAATATTTTAAAATGCATTCTCTTAAACCCAGACACAGCATGACTTATTCTATCCTGAAGAACATCTTCATTCATGGGAGTCTTCTTTTCAGTCTTCACATTGGTTTTACCTTCTTCTACTTCGACTGGATCAGAATCATCAGAGATAGTGTTATAATTCTAAAAAGTCCTTTGTTTTTGCTGCTTTGCATATTACATCTAAGCCCAGGTACTCTGTGTTACTTCTTCACTGCTGTGAGGTGCCCAGTTATTTTCTTCTTCTTCATCTTCCTCTTACTCTTCTTATTCCTCTTCTTCTTCACTGAAAATGCTATTTATTATCCGTTAATTTTCGATTTCGTTATCAACATCAATAGGCTGTTTCATTGCTTGCTGGGTTTCTTGATTTCTAGATATGAATCTCTTTTTAAATGTTCTATCATTCGAAAAAGATGAACTTCTTTTCATTTTCTTCTTTGCCTTATTGATGAGCTGAAAACGGCATTGATTATCTTTGAAATGCTCTTCATATTGAGGATACTTGATCAAGGCATTGCAATCTTCGCATGTAAACTAAATTTCATTGATAAATGATCGTAAAAATCTATGTGGTTTCCCAAAGCTTGGCGAAGGACAACGACAAGGACATTTTTATTCATTCATTTCGATGCATAGTTTGCACCACACATTTTAGCACTGCGAGCATTCAACGGGATCTTTGAGTATTTGAAAGCAAGCAGAACAGTTAATCACTGAAGAGAGATTGCAGATAGTTGTCTTTGAAATTGATTTCTTAATCATCTTCTTAATATTTAGTTTTGAATTTGCCTCGTTTTACGGGATTCCCCTTTAGAGCTAATGTTTTCAAAAAGATTTCATTTATTTGGCGGAAAAAACACACAAAATTCCTCGAAATTCTCAAAAATTATTCTTTAGGCGCTTTTCAATTTGTCTATCAATTAGAATGGATAATATTTGGTAGTTATTTATTTATTCTTTTGGGATTTTATTTGGAAATTGTAACTGATGCTAAAATAAGTAAAATACATCATATTCCATTAACGACTAGTGCTGCAAAGAGAGTAGAGAATGTTTATGCTAGATTTCAATTAATTGTTTTAAATTATATCATCAATAATGATTTCTCTGTCCTTTATGCATCTTAGAGTCTATTTTTGTTGAGTAAATTAGCAAATATTTCTTATTTTTTTTCTTCATTTTTTAGAAAATAAAATGATATCTTTTCGTAAGTAAACAATTTGCTTAACACTAATGAGAGAGTAAATGTTCATGAATCTCTTGTCTTTTTGGAGTATTTCCTAAAGAAAAATTGACTCGTTTAAAATATCAAAATGCTAGTCGTTGAAACATAAAAACAATAAAATATCCAGTGCAGCCAATAACTTTATTATTTTAGTAAGATAAGTAATAATCAGATTTATTTGATTTGAAGGCAATAATTAACAATAGTTTCTTCTTAAATAAATTGAGGGATAATAGATCCGATCCAATAGCGAAACAAAAAAATAATAATGAGCGAACAGACTGCCACACTTTCTTTAAATTCACTGCACTCTAAATAAACTCATGTTATTAGCAGCAACGAAGTAGATTTTAATCAAAACCACTTGATGGCTAGTTTCGGAAATGTTCTCCCTAAAAATAATCCTGTTGATACTTCAGATTAATCATGGAAATCTGCTTAAACATATCTAACCACTCACGCATATGCACCATAGTCTCCTGCTTTTAATACTAATTTGAATGGAGAATACTCCAATATTAACTAGTTTTCAGATCATAAATTTGAAGGAAAGTTAAACTCTTAGGAATATTAGAATCCATTAAAAATATAATTTACATAAAAGGCATTAGGTTTTCAAAATGATTTTAAGATTCCATCTCCTTTGAGTAAATAAATCTAGAATGTAAATTATTAAGAGCTGAATTAGCATCCTGAATATGAATCTATCACCTACAAACCTTTTAATTTATAATAACTTGGAGGCTGGTCTGCAACTAATGGAGCATCTAGTTTTCAGTAGGCAACACTTTAAAAAAATGAAGGGGAAGACAAACCAGGCTTTAGTGTTCCAAATTATGCCCTTGGTAATTAATAGAAGCAACAAAATTTTGTTATGTCTTCTAATGCTGCAGGAAAAGGAGGAAAACTGGAAAGAAATGATGCCATTAGAATTAATAATAGCGAGAAATAGATTATTGTTTCTGGTTCTGCTGACAATCAAGAGAATTCATAGTCAATAATTGCGAAGCTTTAATAGACATTAGATCTTAAAGACAAGGCCATCTAAAATACATACAACATCTCCTTCTTAGCGAACGTATTGATCTTTGTTTAATATAGCAATTATTAGTAGAATTGTCTTAAATTTTAAACAAATTGAATGATTTTATTTTTTTTAGAAAGATCAACCAATCAATTTGATGGAAATGATGGAGAAATACGTGCTTGTTTGTGCAGAAAACGAAAAATTATCATATGGATTCATAGAAAAACTCACTCAAATGGAACAACTCAATCAAAAGATTAAGGAGTTAACTACACAGAAGGAAAATTGGAAGACTCTCTATGACAACAAAGTATAGGAAGTATCAGCCCTTTCTAAAGAATATGAACTTCTCAGCGATATGCTTAAGGACATAAAATCTTCAAGTTAAGAAATGTAAAATACACTGAATCAGCAGGTTCAAAGTCTGAAGCATAATTCAGAAAAACAAGAGAAAGCTCTAAAAGAAGAGAATTAAAATCTTAGAGCAAAGTTAAGCGAACTGTTGGCAGTGACTGAAGAAGGAGGAGGAAATAAAAGAGAATAGACAAATGGACTTTAAGAGAAGTTGATAAAGATGTTAGATGAAAATGAAGAATTGAATAGACTTTTGTCAGATCGTGTTGACGAAGTAGCATATTTACAAGAAACAATTAAATAAATGCAAGATACCTATTCAAACTAACAATCCACTGACTCTCGGTTTCAGAAGGTGGTCAAAGATCTTGAAGATGAGATTAGAAGGTAATAATTTATGCTTTATACAAATATAAAATGATTCAGCATGTTTAAAAACATGATTTATTTCTAAAGAATGGATGAAAGAATGGGGGAAATAATTTAAGAAAAGGATTATGAACAAAGGGTTAGAGCATAGATTGAAGAAGAAAACAATGAGCTGAGAGTTTAGCTTCAATAAAAAAGAAAAGAGTTTGAAGAGATAAAGATATCATCTAAAACGAGTTAGATAACTGAAGTGAATGCTAGAAAGAAATAAGAATAAATAGAGGAATTATTGTTGAAGATTGAGAGAATGGAAAGAGGTAAAAATGAAAGCTACTAGCAGACAGAAAGATTTCAAGCAGAATCGTTTTAAGTTAAAGAACAGCTCAAGAGAGTAGAAAAACGGTATGAAGATAAGTCCAAGGAAAGCATGGAACTTTTAGTGAAAAACACTGAATAAACTGCCTAGATAAAATAGCTAAAAGCATAAAATGACACCAGTTTCATTGAGAAAGATCTTCATCAAGCTTCATTTGAGAAAAAATAACTTCTAATTCAAATAAATGAATCTTAGTATGAATTAGAGCGTGCAAAAGCTCAGCTGGAGGCAGCTTGGAAAGAAATTGAAAGTCTAACCAAGCAGTAATTGATGCAAAAGTAAAAATCAGTTGATCGGGAGATGAGCTTATAAGATGAGATATAACGACTGAAATATGACTAAACAAAGGAGTAGGAGGGCTTTAGATTCAAAGCAAAGATAGAGGTATAAGAAGAAATGATTTCAAATCTCCAAAGTAAATTTGATTA
>Ga0302292_1001711_pt1 | contig 13782 bp, 11 predicted proteins | sample III_Fen_N2_1_FD_194553 | JGI IMG/M metagenome (GOLD analysis project Ga0302292, IMG submission 194553) | Peat permafrost microbial communities from Stordalen Mire near Abisko, Sweden - III_Fen_N2_1 | ecosystem: Environmental > Terrestrial > Soil > Wetlands > Permafrost | place: Sweden: Abisko...
GGCCACTTTGATGGTGCCTTTTTCGCCAATAATGGTCATGCTGCTTTCCAGATTTTCGTGGTAAATGGCTGTCGAATAGTTTAATGTGCCAATTCCTTCGTTAACGAACTCAAAATTAACGATACCGGTATCTTCAAAATCGGTTAGCGTCTGGTGGTTAAAGTCTTTGAATTGTCCGCTGATGTTTTTGATGTCGCCAAACAACCAATACATAATGTCGATAAAATGTGAAAATTGGGTAAATAAGGTCCCTCCGTCCAGTTTTTCGTCGCCATGCCAGTTTTTTCGGGTATAATAACGATCGTCGCGGTTCCAGTAGCAATTAATCTGTACATGGAAAAGCTTACCCAAAAGGTTTTCTTCCATCACACTTTTGAGCCATACCGATGGGGGGGAGTAGCGATTTTGCATAACACAGAATACATTTCTGCTTCTTTCCAAAGACTTAAAAACAATTTTTTCTGCATCTGTTTTTGTAAGTGCCATTGGCTTTTCAACCACCACATGCAACCCCTTATCCAACGATTTCAGAGCCATTTCGGCATGCAACCCATTGGGCGTGCAGATATTCAAAACGTCCAGATTATTCTCTTTTTCAAGTAACTCATCAATCGATTGGTAAAAAGGAATTCCTGTGTATGAAGTTTTGCATTCATCAGGTGTTCGGATATCACAAACTGCAACTAATTCAGCCTCAGGATTGCGTAAAATCATTTCGGCGTGACGTTTACCAATGTGTCCTTGTCCGACAACAGCAAACCTTATTTTTTTTGATAACGACATAGTCAGTTTTAATTCTTATAATTTTATTACTTTCCCATTTTCGAGCCGGTATTTATCCTGACTTTCAGGACAAATAGCCAACCCTTCCGGATTGAATTTTAATTTGTGGCCATATTCGCTCATCCAGCCGGTTTGTCGGGCAGGATTTCCAACGACCAAGACATAATCGCCAATGTTTTTGGTAACAACTGCACCAGCTCCAATAAATGCATACCTACCGATGGTTATTCCGCAAATAATTGTGGCATTTGCGCCGATTGTGGCTCCTTTTTGCACCAACGTTGGCTTGTACTCACTTTTTCTGATGATTGCACTACGCGGATTAATCACATTGGTAAATACGGCCGATGGTCCAAGGAAAACGTCGTCTTCACATATTACTCCTGTATAAACCGAAACGTTATTCTGAATTTTTACCCGATTACCAATTGTGACTTCAGGAGAAATAACCACATTCTGACCAATTGAGCATTGCTGACCAATGATACTATGAGACATGATATGCGAGAAATGCCAAATTTTTGTCCCTTCGCCGATCTGGCAATCCAGATCGACGACTGCAGTTTCGTGTGCAAAAAAAGATGTTTCCATTAGCTGAAGAATTCATGAATTGCCGAAGTGATGTAATTGAGTTGTTCTTCGGTCAATTCGGTGTGCATGGGCAAAGATAATACTTGTTCCGAAAGTTTCTCCGAAACAGGAAAATCGCCTTGCTTATACCCCAGATATCGGTAAGCTTCCTGAAGATGAAGTGGTACTGGATAATAAATCATAGATGGAATTCCTTTGGCCTGAAGAAATAACTGAAGTTCATCGCGTTTTTCGGGTACCTGAATGGTGTATTGATGAAAAGTATGTGAACTGTACGAAACTCTTGCCGGAATAATTAATTCCTGAATTCCGGACAATTTCTGATCGTAAAAGTCAGCAGCAGCCTGTCGGGCAGCAACATATTGATCGAGATATTTTAGTTTGACATCGAGAATCGCTGCCTGAATGGCATCTAATCTTGAATTCATGCCGATTTGCTGATAATAGTAGCGTTTGCTCATTCCATGATTTGCAATGGAACGCATATTCTGCGCTAATTCTTCATTATTCGTGTACAAAGCGCCACCATCGCCAAATGCACCCAGATTTTTGGTTGGGAAAAATGAATTACATGCAATATCGCCAATGGTTCCAGCTTTAGCAGTTAAACCACTACTGAAAATGTATTCGGCACCCAAGGCCTGACAAGCATCCTCAATAATGAATAAATTATTCTCACCAGCAATCTGTTTCAACGCTTCCATATCGGCACACTGACCAAACAAATGTACCGGAACGATGGCTTTTGTAAGGTGACTGATGTGATTATTTACTAGTTCCTGTCTTATATTAAAATTACGCGGATCAACATCAACTAAAACGGGTTTTAATTTCATGAGAGCGAGTACTTCAAGGGTTGAAACAAAGGTAAATGGAGTTGTTATAACTTCATCACCTTCATTTAAATCCAAAGCCATCAGCGCAATTTGAAGCGCATCGGTGCCATTTCCGCACGAAATAACATGTTTTACATCGAGGTATTCCTTCAGATTATCTTCAAATTCTTTGACTTTTCCTCCTTTGACAAATACAGAAGTTCGAATAACATCCTGCATTGCCGCATCTATTTCATCTTTTATCTTTTGATACTGAGCGTACAGAGCAACCATTTGAATATTCATAATTTGTATTTTGAGGTAAGACCCAACATTTTTTAATTTTATTCAAAGTTGCTTTTTTTTCATTTTCTTTTCACCTTCGAATAAGCGAAAATAAGAATTTGTTTCGTCAGATCGTGGTTTTTTACATTTGAACTATACCATTATTGTAAGATAATTGACCGAGTCGTGAAATTGATTGTTTAAGCAGTAATTGTTACATATTGAATTTCAGCAACTTAAAAAAATGATTGAAATTATTCAGTTTAGTGTTGACATTTAAATTTTAAAAACATATTTTTGCATCCGCTTTTGAAAAACAAAAGTACATGAGGATGACTCAGTAGCTCAGTTGGTAGAGCACATCCCTTTTAAGGATGGGGTCCTGGGTTCGAATCCCAGCTGGGTCACTTTATAAACAATAAAGCTCTGTAATCGAAATGATTGCAGAGCTTTTGTTTTGTTGGGGTACTACGCCGGGGATTTTATATGAGTGTTGCTTTTATCTTTTAACGTTTGATGGAATGGTGTTTTGCTGGATTAGGAGGTTATTTATCAGGCAAAGAGAAATGAAATATAATTGCAAATCTATTTAAACTATAGCAAAGGATAGCCTTTAATATCAACCTCGTGCATCATTTCATAAATATTTTCGAAAATCAATTCTACGTTTGGTTTCGTGAAATATTCCCCGTCGATTCCGTATGCCGGACGATGTTCCATGGCAGTCAATGTTCGCGGGGAGGTTTCCAGATAATTGAAAACCTGCTGCTCTTGCAATACTTTTTGCATCATATAGGCAGTGCCGCCACCTGGTACATCCTCGTCAATAAAAATCACTTTGTTGGTCTTTTTTACCGATTCGAGAATCAGATGATTCACATCGAATGGCATTAATGTTTGAACATCGATAACTTCAACAGAAATGTTTTTGATTTCCTTCAGGAGATGAGCCGCTTTTAACACATGATGAACATTCCAACCATATGTAACAGCGGTTACGTCAGTTCCTTCATGAACGATTTCAGGAACACCCAGCGGTACTCTATATTCTCCCATGTTTGATGGCAGCGGTTCTTTCAGATTATATCCTTTCAATGGTTCAATCACCAGGGCAGGATCATTTGCTTCGAGCAGCGTGTTATAGAATCCGGCCGCCTGGGTCATGTTTCGGGGAACGCAAAGATAAATTCCCCGAAGTGAACCCAGAATGAGTTGTATGGGAGAACCTGCATGCCAGATTCCCTGCAATTGATGTCCTCTTGTTCGAATGATTAGCGGTGCAGCCTGTTTGCCGATAGAGCGGTATTGCATACTGGCTAAATCGTCGCTAAGGGTCGATTGAGCGTAGATTAAATAATCGAGGTATTGAATTTCTGCAATTGGGCGGAACCCCCTCAGCGCTAATCCGATTCCCTGTCCGATAATGGTAGTTTCCCGAATTCCGGTATCAAAAACCCGATCAGATCCGTATTTGGCCTGCATACCTTTCATACCCTGGTTTACATCTCCCAATTTTCCAGTGTCCTCTCCAAAAGTGATTAAGTTAGGGTATTTTTCAAATAGCGCATCAAAGTTCTGATTAAGAATTTGTGATCCGTTTAACTGTATGGGATCATCAGGATATTTGGCAGAAATACCTTCAACCTGAAGACCTGAATCTTTGCCTTCCCTGTAAAGGTTGGTGTTATAGAATTTCCTGTTTTGCTCCCCAAATTTTGCGGACCATTCCATCAGCTCATTCCGTTCATCAGTAAGTCCATTTGCCGCATGCATTTCAAAAAGTATCCGTTTGGCAAAACTGTAAAAAGAACGTCTTGTTAGAAATATCTTGACCTTAAGGGACTCCAATTCGTCCTTATAATTAAATTTTCCCGAAGATTTCACGTTTATCTGATCAACAATGTGGGTCAGTGATTTTATTTCTACCGAAAAACTATTTGTATAATGTTTCCAGGCCTTGTTACGGGCATTTTGAGCAGTTTTGGCAGCTCTGTTTTCAATTTCAAAAAGTGTATCCTGATCAGATTTCCCGGTTTCGAGCAACCATTTTCGAAACTGTTTCAGGCAATCAAACTCGTTTTCCCATTCAAGTCGCTCTTTCGATTTATAATGCTCATGCGATCCGGAAGTGGAATGGCCTGTGGGTTGGGTTAATTCCTGAATGTGAAACAATACTGGATTTTGGGTTTGACGGCAGTGATCAACACCTTCTGAAAAGGTTTGTAACAACCGATAGTAATCCCAACCTTTGCAGGTATAAATTGAAATTCCGTTGTGTCCATTATCGTTTTCAAAACCTTTTAATGCTTTTGATATGCTGGATTTTGTCGTTTGCAGTTCAATTGGCACACTAATTCCAAAACCATCATCGTAAACAGCTACTGCCAGCGGAACCTGCATAACCGCTGCAGCATTAATTGTTTCAAAAAACATTCCTTCCGATGTGCTGGCGTCGCCAATAGAGCCAAAAGCCACTTCATTTCCATCGACATTATTCCGCAGGTGCCTTTTCAATTCTGGATTTTGCCTTACCAATTTTGAAGCCTGAGCAAGCCCCAGCAACTTGGGCATTTGTCCTGCAGTTGGTGAAATATCTGAAGCAGAATTGAATTGCTCCATCTGGTTTTGAATCTGACCTTCTGAATTTATATTTGCAGTACTGAAATGATTGTTGAAATTTCGTCCACCAGTTGATGGATTGAATCCTGCATCTGTATCACCATACATCATAGCAAAGAACTCTTCAGGTTTTAGTAAATCCAGCGCCAGCATAAATGTTTGGTCACGGTAGTATCCTGATCGCCAGTCGCCTTTTCGGAATGTTTTGGCAAAGGCCACCTGAGCCAGTTCTTTCCCGTCTCCAAAGACTCCAAAATGCGCCCGTCCGTTTAGGACCTCCTTTCTTCCCAAAAGGCTTAACTGTCGGCTCAAACAAACCAGGTAATAATCATTTAATGCGGTCGTTATCGCTTCTTCTTTAATTTTTACCAGAGCTATTGTTTCCAGATACATAAGTTTCAACAGTTATTAAATTTCTATTGTTATAATTAAGAATTCCAAACCAGAAAAAATTGATTTTACCTTAGCGAACTCATTGTGAAAACGAAAACTTCACTGAGATAAACATTGACTTTGTCTGTTTGTTTTCCTTCGCTATACACAAAGCTAAAATATTAACAGATTCAAATATCTTTTATTTGAATATTTGTATTTCATAATCTGCATTTCTTCCATGAAATCAGAGTATATCGGCAGATTAAAAGCAATTAGAGAAGATTAATTAAAATCTGGTTAGTTATAAATTGAAGTTCCAGCTTAGATTTGCTGCCATACCAAGAGATTGAAGTTTTACTCCTGCAAAACCAATATTACTTAAAGGAATTTTCAAATAAGGCTGCAAGCCGATTCTTAATCGAGAATTTAATCGCTGCTCAAAGTTTGCCTGAAAATTGAGAACACTTAACCAATGTTTATTTTCGTTGACAACACGATAGGACAGAGGATTCGAATTGTTGTTTTCAGCATAACTAAAACGATAATCCTCACGCAACATGATATAGGATGAAATCCCTGAACCAAGACTGATAGTCGTATTCTTTGTTCTAAATAATTTATAATTGATATTCAATGGTATGTCGAGTATCCGGCAATCGGCATTAACCGACTTTGGATAATATTCATTCCAAATGTTTTTGGTTGGATTGTAGTTATTAAATCCTGTTTCGTAAAGTTTTTTGGCATAGATTCCACCTGCACTGAGACTCCAGTTCTTTGAAATATCAAGTGTTAACATCAAACCGAAATCATTACCTATGCTTGCATTACTCAGATTATTAACGCCATTATAATCTGGTGCAGCAAGAACACTTAAAGCTAGATTGCGAACCTGTTGCTCGGATTCAGGAGTTAAATTGGGTTTTTCATTCGGTCCAAATAAAGATTCATCAGCAGATGATCGTTTCTGTTCAGTAGATTTCACCATATCTTGCTCTGAAAGTTTATGCTCATTCGTATCAGGCGTTTTGCTTGTTGTTGCTTCAGCAACACTTAAGTTTTCCACCCGGGCAGTGTTATTTTCCGGAGTTTTATTTTCAGTTGATTTATCCAAAAAATGCTTTTGGGATAACTGTTCGCCCAATTGTTTGTTTTTAGCCAACATGGAGTTGGATCCAAGAAATTTCTTTCCAACATTTGCCAGCCTATTTGGCTTGTTCTGAGATAATACGACGTTGGACCCAGATTCCGTTTTACTAATCGTTTTTTTGACTTCCGTAGAAGCAATTGGCAGGTTTTGCTCTACTTTTAGTTTATGATCGTTATTCTGAACTTCGGCTTGTTGAATGTTTTGTTTCTGATCTTCTGGTAAAAACATACGAATGGTGAAAAATAGAAGAATTAGTGCTGCAACACCGCCCAATCGGCTTAACCAGAAAACTCCTCGCCTCTTCTTTTCATTCCGATCGAGACGCGTCATTAGTTCCAACCAATCAGACTCTTGAAAAGTCAGATTATCCTCTGAAGGATTCAGTCCCTCTCTGAATAATTTGTCAATATCATCAATTTCCCTGTAAGTCATGATCATCGTGAATTTTCATAAAATTTTCAGCTTTCTTCCGATCGTCAGTTACCTTTCTTAATTCCAGTAACAACAGAATAATAACTGACTGTTGTACTGACAACATTTGCTGCAATTTCATGCGCGCTTTATGAAGGTTTGATCTGGAAGTACTGGCACTAATTCCTGTCATTTCGGCTATTTCTTCGTGAGAATAGCCATCAACGGCGTAAAGATTAAATACAAGCCGATAGGCTGGAGGAAGACGTTGAATTAAGGAGAGCAAATCTTCATAATCAAGTTTGTGATCTATGGTTGCATCATTGATCTTTGATTCTGACTTTTCCAAACCAACCAGTTGGGTCCATTTAAAATTTGTCCGGTAATAGTCAATCGAGGCATTGTGCATGATTTTACTTAGCCAGGTCTTAAATGGCCAGCTTTTATCGTATTTATCGATGTTTGTAAAGGCCTTAAAAAACCCTTCATTCAGAACGTCAGAAGCTTCATTTCGGTTCTCGACATATCGCAAACAAATGCTCATGGCAAAACCATATAGCTTTTTATATAACAATTCCTGACTGTGCCGGTCTTGCTCTATACAACCATCAATAATCTGCTGTAATTCTTTTTCAATCATCCAGGTAATAGCAATAAAATATTACCGAAGTTAACGGAATTATCTATGGTTTTGTTCAGATTAACAGTATTTTATGTCAATAATTTTAGCTTAAACCTATTAGCACATTTTAAGTGTTTCAAAACGGTCAGGAATCAGACTTTTTTGACAAGGTAAATGTCCTTGAAATACTGAATCCCCAGCGAAATCCACCTTTAGTCCAAGAACTGCTGGTACTTGGGATAAACTGGTTTTCGAGAATAGCAGTTGAATTGGTAAAAATGAAATTAAAAACGTGTCCGCCTGTTTCCATTTCAAGGCCAACTCCAAGGGGATTATAAAACCGGAATCCCTTTTGCTGAAGGAAATAGTTCTTGCTCTCCTGACTCCTGAAACTCAAAAAATAATCGGCAATAATGGCCATGCGGTGACTGACTTTCATCCGTCCTCCGATCCCCAGACCAAACATATTATTCATGTCCATATAGGACACATAATTTCTTCGTATGTAGGTCGGCGACAAGGCCAGCGAAAAGTTATCGTTGAATTTCCGCGTAATAATGGCTTGTGAAACAAAGCTTAACCGATCGGCGAATTTTTGAAAATCGGCATCTGATGTGGCAAGTTTCTGCCTGTCCATTCCTGAAGCAACACCATTTCCAAATATAGTTAATGAAAAAGGCATTCGGTCATCCGTTGATTGCCTGATCAGCTTGTATTTTGTTTTGACATAAAACAATTGTTTCTGACTTGTATTTGTGCCATTCGGCGCTCCTTTGCTCCTTCCAAATCCAAAACTCCATCGGTCGGATATGCCATAATCAAAGCCAATCAGTATGTCCGAAGAATTATCCAGACCGTAAAAGGTCTGCATTCCTCCATATCTACCCGCAATATCCCCGAAACGGTGCATGACCACAAAAAGCAAATCGTGTTTGTGCATCGTTTCATTGGATTGGCCATTGATGATTTGCGGTGATTTAAATGTTTCTGTTACAGGAAGCTTCTCGTTTTTCGGAGCAACATCTTCAAACAGTTTACTTAAATCATCCTGAGCATTAAGAGATAAGCTGCACCCAAATACAAGTAATATGATTGTAAATGTTTTCATTGTGTTGATTAATACCGTTTATTTCATTTAGGTGTAGCAAAACTTTGAAAAGCGTCTTTTGAATCAGGTTTATAATTGGCTGAAACGGTAACCTGCACAATCTCAGCAATGTTTTTTATGACCAGTCTGGGTATCTTAATTTTATGATCGACCAGTTTAACAGGAAAGGTCGAGTTCGCCGAAATTTCACCTCCTATTACCTTCAGTTCAGCATTTACATTATAGTTTTTCTTCACACCATGAATATTCAGCTCTCCTTCAACGGTAACCGGGTAAGTTCCATCTTTGGAAAGATCGATCTGCTCTTTTATTTTCCCATTAAATTCGGCAAACGGATACTTACTGCTTTCCAGGTAATTCTCATTAAAATGCTCTTGCATTAGGCTTTTCTTAAATTTGAAAGAACTCATGGGCACTTTAAAATAGATCGTTTCTGTCGACAAATTCAATGCAGAAACTCCGGTATTGCTTTCCGCTTTTATATTCTCGATAGGAGCTTCAGAGAAAAAACTTAATCTCGCACTATGCGATGTAACAATTTGTGCCTGAACCATCCAGCTTGCTACAAGCATGATGATCGTTATCAAAGACTTCATTTCCGTTATTTTTTAATTTTCAGGTGAACAGTTATTGATCCAGATATTTAAAGAATCTCTGGTGGATTTAGGAAGTGGTGCATTTCCCTGCGGCATATCAGCACGATCCTGAATTACCCGGAGAGCAAAGAAATCAGTGTAAAGCAGAACTCCATTGTAGGTAGTAAAATTTCCCGGTCCAGGCGAATTGCCTCCCTGATGACAAGTAATACAATATCGTGCTAGTACATTTTTAACGTAATTGTTGTATGTTACTTTTATATCAGGAAATTGAGGTGTGCAGCCAGACTGCCCCTGATTAACATCAATCGTTTCAGGTGCCATTTTTGTACATCCCCATATCAGGATAATTACTGCAATCAGTATTTTATTTTTTGTTTTCATTCCAGACAGTTTTTATTTACACTGCCAATACCCAGAGATCCAGGTAAAAGAAATTACCTGGTCTCTTCTTAGCGTATAATTTAATAACCAGTACTTCCTCCGGTTGTAGTATAATTAGTTGCACCTTGTAGTAAAAAGGCCTTAATCTCACCTGCCGGAATATTTACTGTATGTATTTGCACATAAATACTCCCGGCAGCCAAATCAGTTGCCTGACTTGCAGTTAAAGTAACAGTGCCGGCCAAAGTGCCACTAGTTGCTGCCGCGAAACCGGTAATAGGATATATTACTGGGCCTGCATCATGGAAATGCATGTTAGCAGCATTCGATGTTAAACCACTCCAGGCTATCGTATAAGATAATACCATAGTAGTTGGATTAAATGTTGCGCTAACAGTTCCTGTTCCAGATGTTACAACTGCATCGCCTGATTTGACAAAGCTTCCGGCATAGTTGACGGTAGAAATCGTTTGTGTGGTGTCATTCTTTTTGCACGATGAAAATCCGACGAAAAGAAAAAGAACTACGACCGCTGCTGATTGAGGATTAATCGTAAAAAACTTAATAATTGTTTTCATGGCTTTAATTTTAATAAGTGAATAAAAATGAATTTAGTTAAAGGCATCCTAAATGATGTTTCAATAATAGGTACGGAGTGAAAATCGGAAACGCTGCCTGTAAATTAAAATAAAATACATTTTTGTCTTTTATTTGTTATTGAAAAGAGTTAACAGGCTGACAATCAAATTTTTTGATGAATTGTTCACACGTAAATTATTGAAATATTTGATGATTGAAAGAATGTCCACTCTGCAAAACATCAACCTTCACATCGTGATTTTAGTGATCAACTAAAATGCGTGAAATCCAATTAACGGCTTGAGTAAATTTGATTCATTGAAAGAGTTAGTATGAAACCATAGTTTTGTTTTTATCTTTTTATTCTCAAAACTCATGTCTCTGGAATGAATTTAATGTTCCAAATATGCTAATCGTTATGACCAATCTGTCAATTTTACTCCGTTAAGTCTTTGTTAAAATACTTCTGATCTCTTTAAATTAAAAACAATAAGAGATAAATTTAACAGATATTTGTTCAAGATGGTTTTAAAGTATGGTTTTCATTGTCAAAATGATAAGATATGGAATTCAAATGTAAGAAAGCAGGCAATGAATGTTATGGAATGAAAGAACTTGAACTTCTTTCAGAAATTAGTCAGCGATTGATCCAAAGCAAGGAACTTAAAAACGATTTATCAGGAATTCTTGAAATGGTAGTCAAATATTTGGATGCTGAACGCAGTTTCCTGACTATTTTTAATCGTGAAACGGAAAGTATTATCATCGAAGCCGCATATGGTTATAGCATTGCTCAACAGGCACGTGGAAAATACAAGCTCGGTGAAGGTATCATTGGGAGAGTAGTAGAGCTGGCCCGACCAGTGATTATCGATAAAATTTCAAAATCAAGTTTATTTTTAAATCGGACAGGCCAAGACTTAACTAAAGACGGTCAGGAACTTTCATTTATTTGTAACCCGATTATTGAAGATGGTAAGGTAACAGGAACACTAAGTGTAATCAGGATTTATAACCCGCATATTTTATATGATGAAGATAACAGGTTGTTGTCGATTATCGGATCAATTATTTCGCGAAGTGTACGAATAAAGCAGGAACGTTTAGAAGAAATTGAAATACTCAAGCAAAAAAATGTTCAGTTACAAAATCAGCTTGAAAAAGATTTCCGTCCAGGAAATATCATTGGAAATTCAAGTAAGATGCGTGATGTATATTCACTCGTTAGTATGGTTGCAGAAACGAATTCAACTGTACTTATTCGTGGTGAAAGTGGGATAGGGAAGGAGTTGATTGCCGATTCCATTCATTTTTCAAGTCCACGTGCCAAGAAAAATTTAATTAAAGTAAACTGTTCTGCTCTTCCGGATACACTGATTGAAAGTGAGTTGTTTGGACATGAGAAAGGCGCTTTTACCGGAGCCGAAGCACGCCGAAAAGGTCGTTTTGAACTGGCTGATGGCGGAACAATTTTTTTGGATGAAATTGGCGACATCCCACTTTCAACACAGGTAAAATTGTTAAGATTAATTCAGCAGCGCGAGTTTGAGCGACTCGGTGGAACAGAAACGATTAAAATAGATGTTCGAATTATTTGCGCCACTAACAGAAATCTGGAAGATCTGATTCAGAATAATGAGTTTCGCGAAGATTTATACTACCGGATCAACGTATTTCCGATTTTTATTCCTCCATTGCGCGATCGTCGTAACGATATTCCTTCATTGGTTGATCATTTCATTGAAAAATTCAATAAACGTAACAACGCCAAAATCATCAGGATTACTACATCGGCTTTGAATATGCTGATGGTTTATCGCTGGCCGGGAAATATTCGAGAATTGGAGAATTGCATCGAACGTGCCTGTATCTTGTGCAAAGACAATGTTATTCACAGTTACGATCTGCCCCCATCCTTACAGACAGCCGATTCGACCAACACCAAGGCGTCTGGAGGCATGACATACACAGTTGAACAAGTTGAAAAACAACTTATCCGCGAAGCTTTAGTTAGCTCCAAAGGAAATATTGCCAAGGCCGCTGACGAATTGAAAGTAACTGAACGAATGCTGGGTATCCGTTTGAAGAAATATAATATTGATGCCTGGCGGTTTAAAGTTTAATGATCCCCCCAATAGCGATATTAGTACTTTTATAATGTCGCTTTACTGAGTAAATTTTCGGATTGATGTATCATTATAAAACTTGAGCCATGGAATTATCTATCCTGAATGTCGATCTTCAAAACCCTATTCATTGTAATCAGGTTATCAAATTACTTAACGATTACATGAAAGATCCAATGGGAAATAACCGTCCAATGCCTAAAGAGTTGGCGTCCCAAATTATTGCTGGATTAAAACAGCACTCTGGTTTTCTTGGCTTTTTCGTACTGGCTGACGAACTGTTCGCAGGACTTGCCAACTGCAATATCAATTTCTCAACATTTCAGGCCAAACCGCTGATTAATATTCACGATTTCATTGTTGCTCCTGAATACCGAAACGTAGGTTTTGGCCATTTTTTACTATCCGGAATCATAAATTATGCTTCTCAAAATGGATTCTGCCGTGTTAACCTCGAGGTTCGTGAGGACAACCTGACCGCCAAATCGCTCTATAAAAAGATGGGCTTTTCCGATTGTGTGCCACGAATGATGTTCTGGGAGCGGAAGCTTTGATGCAAAAGACTAATCGACTAATTGAAGCTCATCCGGATTTCTAAGGATCCCAATCCTGTCAGGGTTCGGAACCCTGACAGGTTTAGTGCACCAAAAACCGGTTAATCTCCAAAGCTATTGTACCCATTTTATTCACATCAGTCTGACAAAACAGTCTGAAACCCGCAGCAGGGCAGCTCCCTGCCCAGCGGGACGGCTTTCCAACCAGCGGGACGCCAATATTTTTAGCAGGACGCCGATTCCTACCGGCAGGACGGCGAAATATTTAGCAGGACAGCCATTTCTATCAGCAGGACGGCGAAAAACTCAGCAGTGCGAGTGAAGACAGGTGTTTGCGCGAATTGCAACTAAAAATTTAAAATGATCAAAAAATACACCAAATTGACTATCTCCAATTTCCCATTTTCTCTTTCCTCCTTTTCAAATCCCCTTCCTACCAAAACGTAGGTTAAGCCAATATTAAGTCCCTTTAACTCCTTGCTATCATTGCTTTTGTGCCGTGCAACACGTTTTGTACGCCCTTTCTCTGTTTCCTACCAAAAAGTAGGAATTTTTCGTGTGCCAAAATTCCTTCAGAAAAAATAATGCTACCATAACTAACAGATAACCAATATTCAATGCTTAATACGCAACCAGTAACCCGCAACCCGTAACTCCTTCTGGCATCATTGTCGTAATGCTTTGGCCAAACAGAAAAAGTTTAATCCTTAAAAAATACGAAAATGAGAAAAATCGCAATTTATGGTAAAGGTGGAATCGGTAAATCCACAACCACACAGAACAC
>Ga0302292_1001712_pt1 | contig 13779 bp, 9 predicted proteins | sample III_Fen_N2_1_FD_194553 | JGI IMG/M metagenome (GOLD analysis project Ga0302292, IMG submission 194553) | Peat permafrost microbial communities from Stordalen Mire near Abisko, Sweden - III_Fen_N2_1 | ecosystem: Environmental > Terrestrial > Soil > Wetlands > Permafrost | place: Sweden: Abisko...
GTAGTTAATTTGGCAGATGGAACAAAAAAGTAATACTTGCTTTTAACTGATGTGTATGAATTGATTGGCTTTAATTCAATGTTTTTGGCTTCGATAACAGATCGTTTCAACGAATACGTAATACTTTCGGCACTTATTGAATGGATACTGTCGGCCAGTTTATTCTGATATTTCTGCATGCGTAAATAAATGTCATCTGCGTCAAACAATCGAACGGGGTCGGGTAGGAGCAACGAATCGGTGTAGAAATTCAGAATCCCAATGGTAATATTCTCGGCATTCGACAGTTTTTTTGTATCGCCCAACAGGTTGTAAAAGTTGTAACTGGCATTGGCCAATTCAATTTTACCAATTTTTATCGATTTGAATGTTTTGGTAACCAAAGGCCTCAGTTCCTGCAAAATTGAATTCACATTGTTCTTCTGATTCTCAGGCCCGGATTGCTTTCCATGAATTTTTAGTTCCGGTTGGTTAATCAGTATTTCCCCGATTTCAAGTTTTTTTCGGAATATAAGCTGAATCAATTTGATGCCACTAAGGCTGATATTTGGTGACGAAAAAGAATAAAATTGCTTTTTTATTTCTGTTTGGCTAAGTGTACTGAGTATGGAGTCGGATGGATGGAAAGAGACCTGGTTGATTTCAATGCCCCAACGATTGAAGTTTATTTCCAGATTTTCAAAAGTCAGTTCGTATTTTCCCTTCGATTTTTTCTCGACCAGTTCAGAAAGATTTTTATTCAAATAATTTTGGGCTCCAAAATACAACACAGCAAACCCGGCTAATGCAATCAGTATCAAACCTGAAAGAATAACTGCAGCTATTTTTAATATTTTTCGCCTGAAGTTTATCATTTGTATTGGCTTTGCCAGATTTCTCTAAAACAAATTCAATCTGAATTAAAATTTCCGATCGTTAATATAGATCATAAAATGTTAAAAAGGTTGCTTTTCAAAAATAATACTATCTGATGAATTTTATATGGACTGAATTAAAAACAATTGAAGGCAATAAAAGTCAACTGTTCTTATCCAGATTCCTTTTATCGCCTTCAGTAAAGTTGTAGCTATTATTTTACACTACCTAGCTATTAAGCTTTTATACGCCTAATTCAACAAATGTTTTTTCAATAATGTCAAGGGCTTCGGTAAGTTGTTCTTCATTAATAATGAGCGGAGGAGTAAAACGGATGATATGATCGTGTGTAGGTTTGGCAAGTAATCCGTTGTTTTTTAACGCAATGCAAACATCCCATGCACTTATTCCATTTACTGAATTAATGACAACGGCATTCAAAAGACCTTTTCCACGAACAATATCAATCAGGTCCGAATCGATTGATTTTAATCGCTTCCGGAAGATTTTACCCATCTTTTCGGCATTGTCGGCCAGGCTTTCTTCCTGAATCACTTCAAGGGCTGCAATGGCCACTTTAGCAGCAATCGGGTTGCCTCCATAAGTTGAACCATGCTCTCCGGGTTTGATGCACAGCATAATTTCATTGTCGGACAAAACACACGAAACAGGCAACATTCCTCCTGAAATGGCTTTTCCCAGAATTAAAATGTCAGGTCTTACATCTTCATGATCACAGGCAAGCATTTTTCCGGTTCGGGCAAGTCCGGTCTGGACTTCGTCGGCAGCAAAAAGAACACGATGTTTCTGACACAATTCGAATGCTTTCCTGAGAAATCCATCTTCAGGAACATAAACTCCGGCTTCGGCCTGAATAGGTTCAACAAGGAATCCGGCAACATTGGGATCTTCCAGCGCTTTTTCCAGCGCCTTGACATCATTGTATGGAATATTGACAAATCCCGGAGTATAAGGGCCATAATCGTTGTAGGCATCCGGATCGGACGACATGGATATGATTGTAATGGTACGACCATGGAAGTTACCGTTACAAACGATGATTTTGGCTTCTCCTTTGGGCACCCCTTTTACTTTATAAGCCCATTTGCGAATCAACTTAAGTGCAGTTTCGTCGGCTTCGGCACCTGAATTCATGGGCAACATTTTATCGTAACCAAATAATTTGGTCATGTATTCTTCCCATTCGCCCAACACGTCGTTGTAAAAGGCTCTTGATGTCAGTGCCAGTTTTTGAGCCTGGTCGGTTAAAGCTTTAACGATTTTAGGGTGGCAATGACCTTGATTTACGGCAGAGTAGGCCGAAAGAAAGTCGAAGTACCTCTTCCCATCTACATCCCATACATAAATTCCTTCACCGCGTTCTAAAACTACAGGTATCGGGTGGTAATTGTGTGCTCCATATTGGGCTTCACGATCCATATAATCCTTAGCACTTAAGTTGTTCATAAGTTCGATGTTTTAAGTTAATGACATGCAGAATTAGAAATATTTTAGTCGATTTCAAATGATTTTTACCTGCTATTAAATATGACAACAATCCAGAGCTTTAGTCATATGGTATCAATTCAATTTTTCTCATATGCCTGAGCTTACAAATCCTAAAAAATTACGATCAAAAAGTATATATTTGCCTTCTTTACCTGACTTTTGATTGAATTTGCTATGAGGCGTTATTTTGTTATTTATACATTAATGTTTTTATTGGGTTCTGTCTCCTTTGGATATTCTAACCAAAATGATTCAATTTCAGGTAACGATGCCCACTTTGACTTGTTGATTAAAAAGGCGACCCGATTGTTGCCGGTAGCCACCAACCATGACAGCGTTGATGCGCTGATTGATGTTGCTGATCAATTAGCCAAAACCTCCAAAAACCAGCATCAATCCGTTCAGGTTTTAATACTAAAAGGACAGAACGAATACTATTCCAGCAATTACGAAGATGCTGTAGCTATTTATTACCGGGCTCTTGATCAGGCCGAACAATCACATGATTCGATTTCATTGGCAAAAGTGACTCTCAATCTGGGAATGGTTTATGACGAACTGGAAGATTATGATGAAGCAATCAGTTTCTTTCAAAAAGCCTTAAAAATCGGCCAGTCAATTAAAGATTCAAGCATCATTGCCAAAACCTATCAAAACATTGCCATCAGCTACCAGAATAAAAAGGACTTGACCAAGGCTTTGGAATACAACGAAAAGGCAAATGAACTGGCTATCCTGAAAAAAGACACGACCATGATTATTGATGTCATCAATAATTTCGGAACAATTGCCTACGACCAAAAGAATTTAGTCAAAAGCCTTGATTACTATTCGAAGGCATTGAATCTATACCAGAAAATCAAGGACAGAAAAGGCATTGCATTGGCTTATAACAACATTGGACTGGTTTATCTGGATAAAAATGAATACGAAAAATCAATTGACTATTTCAATAAATCGCTCGCTCTTGCCAAAGAACTGAAGATGCACAGTTTTATTGGTACCATTTACAGCAATCTGACTATCTTTTACCAGCAAAAAAAAGATTTTAAAAAGGCATTTTATTGTTACGATCGGTTTAACGCCATATACGATAGTTTAGCCGGAGAGAAAAAGAGCAAAATGATTTACCAGATTCAGGCGAAGTATAAATTAGGTAAAAATACCCGCGAACTCGAAGCCCTGAAAGTGAAAAGTCAGTCACAACAAGATATCATTCATACCGCAAAATCATTTCAGGTTTATTTGGCGTTAATTACCATTTTGGTTCTGGTGCTGATGTTTGCAACGTTCTATCTCTTATTCAAGGAGAAAAAACTGGCCACCGAATTGAAATTGAAAACCAAAGAGTTGTATGAATTAAATGCGTCAAAAGATAAGTTTTTCTCCATCATTGCACACGATTTAAAAAATCCGTTCAACGTTTTGGTAAGCTATACCAGCATTTTAAAGACCGATCTTAACTTGTTTACGAAAGAACAATTGGAACAGATTATTTCGGACTTAAATGAAGCTTCAGAAAATGGATTCAACTTGCTGCAAAATTTATTGCTTTGGACCAGGTCGCAAACAAATCGAATACATGTCCTTAAGAAAAATTTTATTTTGGCCGACATTTTTAAGGAAGTTAAGGCATTGGCTGAACTTAACCTAACTGCCAAAGAACAAACCCTTTCTTTGGAAATTGATCCCAATCTGGCTGTATATGCCGATAAAGACATGGTTTCGGTTGTTTTAAGGAATTTGGTTTTTAATGCGGTTAAATTTTCAGTGAAAGGCTCTGATATTTATTTAAAGGCTAGTTATACAGGCAAAACGGTAAGGGTTGATGTGATTGATTCGGGGATTGGTATTGCCGAGGAAACCATTGGAAAACTATTCGCCATTGATAAGAATACTTCAACTCAGGGAACTGAAGGAGAAACCGGAACTGGCCTTGGATTGGTTCTTTGTAAAGAATTTATTGAAAAAAATGATGGCTCAATTTGGGTTGAAAGCACTTTGGGAAAAGGATCTGTATTCTCATTCGTGCTTCCAGTGAGCAAAGCATAACATCATCGTTTAATCCTGAATTTTCCTGACAAACTTTTCCGGATTGACTTTTCTTCCTAACTTTTCCAGAACCGGATAATTGCCATTTCGCAAAACAAAAAGAAGATGGCCATGATGATGAAATACTTCCAGAGCTGCTTGCCGTTGTTTAAATTCTGAACCGTTTCACTGAAACTGACATTCGACGATTCAATCAGCTGAAATTGTTTGAATTCCCTGGATTGTATCAGTTTCTGCAATTCAGCTTCGGTATAAAACTCAGGAACAGATTCCTTTCGCGGGTAATTGTACGATATCGACTGAATGGTTTCCTTGCCGTTCATAACCAGGTAATGTCCGGCATCTCTGGGTATTTCATCTAAAAGCAGTTGTTTCTTTTCAGTTCCGTGATTTCTCACCGAAGTTTTAAATTCATCTTTAGTCTGGATATTAATAACTTTTAATTCATCCGAATTTGGGTTTTGATTCAGAATAACTGCTTCATCACCTTCGGTTGAATAGGCATATTTTTGTGGTTCGCCACTGTACAAAACCATGTTGTAAACCGTTGGAACAAAAATAACGTGCCTGACAAAATTGAAATTACTTTGATCGAGCGGAAAAGCAAACGTGTAAACAGTTCCATTGCCAAACGAATGGGTACTTAACGCACTTTTACCGTTTCGAAATTTCAGCAGTGATGTTTCAGGCTTTTGCATTTGATCGGCATAACTTGTAAATCCTTTGATTATAGGCAAGTCAGCTTCATTCTCCTGTTTCTTGAAGACTTCGCGATACAAATCGTGGGTGTAATTAATTTCCGAGATAGCCATCGAAACCGTATCAAATCCCGCAATTGTTTTGCCGTTCAGCGAATTGAGCAAAGCATTGTATTCGTCATAGCTTTTCATCTTGTTGGGGAAAATAACCAGCGATCCGCCTCGTTCAACAAACGAGGTTAATTCACTTTTTAACCCTGAACTGATGTTTTGATTATTAATCAGGAATATACACTGATAATTTTTAAGCTGCGAAATCTGAACATTGTTTTCCGGTACTTCATCGTAACCTACCAGTTCATCGTCAGCAAATAAAGCTTTCAGGTAATCCGAACCATTATCCTGAGGATTTGAGATTCCGAGTGCATGCAGCTTTCCACGAACCTGGTAACTCAGGTAATACGAATTGTCGAAGATGATCGGGTAGTCGTCGAGTTCAACCTTGCAAAGTTGAATTCCTTGTGAATTGTTGGTGTAATTCAATTCCTGAACCGATTCTTCGCGTGCTGCAACATTAATGTTTGCAATGGCTTTCAATGAATCGTTAATGGTTAACCGGATGGGAATATTCTGGTAAGCCTGTTCCGACAGGTTTTTAATCCGTACATATAGTTTCTCTGCCTGACCGATTTTCCGGCCCGGAGTTTCAAACCAACACGAGTCGATCAGCAAATTATTGGTTTTACCTGCCTGAAATGGAAACAGATACGTCCAAACCGAAGAGTCAGGTTTTACAGCGTCAAAGTTGGTGCTGTTTTTCTGAAAGTCGGATAAGATGTAAAGTGTCTTCTCCGCTTTTTTAACCGAAGCCGAAATGCTGCCAATGGCCTGGGCATATACATCTGAAAGCTTGGGTGAACGCGGACAATCTTTCAGTTCTGAAACTTGCTTTACAAACTGTTCTTTGTTGAGCGGAAACTGATTCCCTGCATTAAAATCATTAGTCAGAATCAGGAATTGTGTTCCTGCAGGATAGGAGTTGGCTATTTCAATCGCTTTTATTTTGGCCTGTTCAAGCAACTGTCCTTTTTCTCCTTCGGCTTTCATGCTAAACGAATTGTCGATGTAAATTTCGACCACTTGCTGTGCCGTGTTTGCAGTTCGTTTGCCGGTTGGGATATAGGGCCGGCTAAAAGCAATTACCAATGAAGCAATAGCCAGCATGCGAGCCAGCATAATGAGCAATTGTTTGAGTTGCGATTTCTTCCGCGATTCCTGCTTGATGCGTTTCAATAACGGTACATTGCTAAAATAGAGCGTTTTGTATCGTTTGAAATTAAACAGATGTATAATTACTGGTATTGCCAGTGCCAGTAACGCAAACAGGAAAGCCGGGAATAAAAAACTCATCTTGATTTCAATGTATCGTGTTTATCTGCTTAAAGTAAGCCTGAATAAAGCCGTTCATGCTTACTTTAGAAAAAACAAAAATAAGAAAACAGGATTGATTATTGGCAAGTGCCTGCTTTTGTTTGCTGAAAACATTGGCTTTTGCTACTGACTGTCACTCCAATCGTTATTATTACAGATACTTGTAAACCATAAATACCGCCACACCTACCAAAAACACAGCATAAACTCGTTTAAACAAGGTGGAAGGCAATTTGATGGCCAGCTTGGAGCCAAAAAACACACCGAAAACAATCCCCAGCGCCATCAACCCGGCAAACATCCAATTTAAATAACCATCGTGTGCATAAACAATAACGCTGGGTAAGCCAACCGGTAACTGAAGCGCTGCAAGCGAGGTTGCTGTTGCGGCCTTCTGTTCATACCGAAAGAATTTAATCAGAACAGGCACAATGACAATTCCTCCGCCTTTACCAAACATACCTGCTATTATTCCCGCAAACAATCCCAAGGCAATAAAAAGCCACACCGAAATTTGTTCGCGGTTAACAGGTTGAATGGTTTCAACAGTTGTTTTCTTATGCGAGATCAGCTCCGGAATATTCAGATAGCTAATGGCGATGTACAATAAAAAACCGGCATACAGTTTCGACAACAAACTCACATTAACCGAAACGGCCAGTTCAGCTCCAAAATAAGAACCAAGGATAAGTCCGGCTGCAATCCACAACGAATCTTTAATGTTGATGTATCCCACCTTGTAGTAATTAATCACACCCCATAAACCCACCGGCAATAACATGGCAGCCAGAGAGGTTGCATTGGCATTGAGCATTCCAAAACCAAAAAACGCAATTAGGGTAGGCACAATGACAATACCGCCGCCAATACCAAATAAGCCCGACAATATTCCGGCAACAATACCCACCACTAAAATTCCAAATTCAATCAACATACTGAGACACGATATGATTACCCCAACAAATGTAGGTTATTAAAAGTTTGAAGAATTTAAGCCGATGGAAATACCTGTCATTCTTAACCAGAACACAATACTAGTGAATATTGCGGTAGTGGTCATCCCGAATTTATTTCGGGATCTCATCATCGAAAGGATACCAAAACAAGTTACCAATGACAGATTCCTATTTTGAGATTCCCTGCCCGACGGCAGCTACTGTGTACACATCTTTTTCGTGTTATATTTCTCCAATGATGTTCCGTTCCTACGGAACTCTTTGATATTTAGCCTATCTATGTTCCCGGATTAAAATCCGAGGCTACAACATGAATCATCCCTACGGGATTTACAGGTAAGAGCCGTAGGCTCGCTTTATATTACAGGGATGGAATTTATTCCGTCCATATGGATAATCATCACAAACCCATTGAGAGCCATAGGCTCGGAGCATATGAATTTGTGGGTACACGGAAGCAATCGCAGGCAGGGGGTGTGAGAAAAACGAAAATAAAAATTTCACAACACGAGTTCCGGTTTACTACTGGTATCGGATCCCGAGTCGGTTTGTTCGTAGTAAAAAAAGAAATAGTAATACGAAGACTGTTCCTATTGCAGCAATTACATTTATAAATTTTTGAGCCTTAACACTGTTATTGAAGAGTTTTTCAATTCCGATGTAGGTTAGTAAACCAATGGTGCCGCCTAAGGTATTGTTAATGATATCCGTAATATCAAAAGCTCCCATTCCAAAAATGAGCTGAAGACTTTCAATGATTAAGCTAATGATGAAAAACAAGAAAAGCTTTTTCGCAATAATCCAGCGTTTATATAAAATTCCGGCATAGATGCCAAGCGGTACGAAAATCAATACATTCATAATCATTTCGCCAAAATCGAGTTTGCCATTTAAGATTACCGGTGCACGAAAGGGAATTAAGTTTATACTTCTGCTATTTTCCATGTACGAAAAATGTACACCCAGTTTAAATAGCAAAATCCAAAACAATGCAATCAAATAGATCCCAAATAATACCCGGGTTAAGCTGTTTAGTTTAGTATAATCGTTCATCGTATTCCTTTCCGTTTTTGCAAATTCATGTTCATCGATCAGCGTATAAAAATAGCTGCTCATTCTCATTTTTCCTATACCGCTTAAATAAAAACGCGAAACTGACGCTGCCCCTTGTTTATAACGAGGGGTAAATGGTTTTGAGTTTAAAACTCCAGGGAAACTTTGCATATTATGCGTCTCAGGCGCAAAACCAACAACCCCTCGTTGACGCTATCGCTCAAAAGAGGGGTTTAAAATTCGTGCCAACTGTTATTCAATCCTTATAATAATCTACAGTCTTTTTTCACGGACACAATCATTCCCACTACAAAATAATGTTATTTCTAAATCCATGCCCTTATAACTCATTTAGGAATGGATTGCAAATTTGCGTAAGCGGGGGAGGTGTATTTTATTCATCCAATTTATCTAATGGGAAAATTTTAACTTCAAACCTACCAATTGACGGATTTTTAGTATGAAACCCATTAATCGCAAGATACATATTACCTATATGGCTAAAATCTTGCCATTTTGCATCAAAAGTTGTTGGGAATAATCTATAGTCAAGATTACCATCTAAGAAAGTAACTTTACCATAACTATCGAAATCAGCAAAACTAATCCAAGTTTTTATTTTCATGTCTCTAATTTCATTTAGAGCTGTTGTTATTGAAACTATAGAATTGAACTGGATTATTGAATGACTATTAGATAAATTGTGTACTTCAACAAAATCTTTTAAAGCGTATGTATTATCAAATTTTTCTTCCATAAATCGAATTAGGTTTTTAGTTAAATTTTAATTAAAATCAAATCAAATCAAGTTGAATTTTATACCAATAAGGTAAACTCGTCCTTATTTGTCTAATTTGCGCAATTAAAGATTTTCTATTTTCAACATCGTCAAAAAAGTGATTATTATTTAAATAGATAGCAGTTTCGCGAGGAATATTTAAATCAATTAATTTTCTTGTTAATGGATTATATGCACCCATTTCAATAAATCTAGGAAATAATGAATCAGGAAATTTTATATCATAAAGCGGTTTTATCAAAAGAGGAAGTCCATAGGCAATCTTATCTTGAATAAAGGAAATATCCTTTTCTATATTTTCAGAATCATCGTAATAACTATCGCGAAAAAATTCAACTATTGGTTTTTCTTTTATCCATTTTGTAATCAAAAAACACTTATTTAATATCATGTCTTTTTTAGGGTACTCCTCAACGGGGAAATATCTGTTATAATATATTGGAAAATTATCTTTAAAGTAGAGAATTATTTTTTTTAGATCATAAGCAATATTTACTTCGTTTTGATTTGTTGGAGGGTTTATTTTATTAGACTCAATAAATAATTTATTCAAATCTATTGGATCCCAATATCTGTTTTTAGAGCAAATTACTTTTGAGACTTTTAGTAGTTTTAAAACGGATTGAAATTCTTTCAGCAAATTATTTTCTATGTCAATTCCAACTTCATGTAAATATCCCAATGAGTTATCTCCATGACTTAATATTGTCTGCCTCAAATATGTATTTAGATATGAATACTCTTTGTTTAGATTAGTATTACCAATTCCATTCAATATATCTTTTGTAATAAGACGTTTATGCTCGTTAAATTTTGTACCATAACCAACTTTTAATTCTTTATGAGTGTCTTTAAATAAATCTAATTGTTCGGAATCTGAATAATTAAAGCTATTTTCATCAAGTATATAGGTTCTTCCAATAAAGTCTTTTAATAGCCGACCAGCTCTTCCTCTCAAATTTGCAATTTCATAGTTGGTCAATTTTGCACTATTTTCTCTCTTCTTGATGTATAGATTTGGATTTCTTATAATAATATTTTGAACTGGAAGATTGACACCTTGAAGCAAAGTCGTTGTGCAAATTATTGTCTTTATTTCCTTTTGTTTTATAGCATGTTCTATTACTAATCTAATATGAACTGGTAGTTTACCGTGATGATAAACTATAGACTTTTTTACAGATTCAACTAATGGATATTTTGGATGAATTGTTGATGCAATAAATGCAGATAACTCATTAAGATATTTTGATTTAATGAGGGGTAATTCCTCAGAAATAGACTTTGCAATTTTTGTACATGTAGAAGAGGTCGGAGAAAAAATAATATTAGATTCATTTTCATTAAAAGTACTTAAAAATTGACTTAAGAAGGTTAGATATTTATCAGAATATATTGAACCACTGTATATTATCCCATCAGTATTATGTATTCTTAAACGTAAAGGCGTTTTATTTAAATCAAAGTGCAAATTAAGGAATGATTCATTTCTTAATTTTGAAATAGAATATGTAACATTTAATACTGGAGACGCATTAGTTTCTTTTTTAGTTGTTTTAATTCCAAAAATATCGAGCCCTAATTTGTCGATATGTTCAATTCTTGGTCCTGAGATTATTATATGATCTATGATTGATGTGTTTTTTAATTCTATCATTAAATCATATAGGACTTTTGCTCTTGTGTCATCCGAATTTTCAACTCTTTCAACATTTTGGATTTCATCAATTACTAAAAGTCTTAATCTGGGATAAGGATCTTTTTTTTGAGAAAATGCAGAAATTGCTTTTTCCTGGGTTAAAATAAATATTGCTTTTTCTTGATTGTATCGATGATTAAATGATGTTTCAATAGTATAATCAGTTAGATTAAAATCATTCAACATTTTTCTAAAATCTGATTGTACTTGTGAAACTAAACTTAAAGTTGGTACAACATAAATTATAGCACCTGATTCTTTCAATATTAAGTCAATAGCTTTCAGAAGAATTAAAAAAGATTTGCCTGCAGAAGTAGGTGCCGAGATACCAATTACTTTACTATTTTCGATTCCATCCCAGATACTTTTCTGAAATTCGGATACTAAAAATGATTTTTTTGCAATTTGAATTTCAAATTCTAAATGAGCAAGTGTTATTGCAAACATATTAATAATGCTCGACCCCTCAGAGAAAGTACTCTCAATAGAATTATAATCTTTGTCAACCATAATCGAGGATGGACCAAAGCCTGCGCGTGACAGAAAAAGAGTCAAATAATCCTTTAGCCCATCCCAATTCTCATTTCTATAAGTCCATAATAACGCAGATATCGCAATTAAATATTTATTGGATTCTTCATCATTATTAAGGGACAACTTATTTAGTACTGAAACTGATTTTTGTAAGAGTTCTTCTGAAATGATTGAATTTTGTCCATCAATAAAACCTAGCTTTATCGCACTATTATGCAGCTCAATATCTAAAAGTTGATTTAATATATTCGTTTTTTTCATTTTCCAATACCTATTTGAAATTTTTCAATCAATTTATCAAGTTCCCAAACTGGAAAAAAAATATAGTTAAACCGAGGATATAGTCCCTTATCAATATCATTGAATATTTTTTTATCTAAGTTTTTACATCTTTTTTCGATGATTTTAATGATATCTTTTTTTATTTGCACTTCGTCATTTTTTTCAAAAATGTCAGTTTCGTTAAATATAATAATGCATACCAAATGCACTTCTACGTTTTTCAACGTCCCATCTTTATAGTTCTCTGCTATCTCTTGGAGTTCTTTTTCAAGAAAATCATCATATATATACAATCCAATATCTTTTTTTCGATGATCTTCATAGGTTTTAAGAATACTCTCTATTGATTTCTTTGTTGCACTATAAAAAGTTCCTGTTGTATATGCTTTTGATTCGCCTAAAAAAAATAAATTTTTATTAGTATCAGAAAGCTTATAATGTATTGCATCTGCTCCATTTCTTTCCAAACCAGTTCCCGTGGTAATTGGCATTTTTCGTAATAACGGAACTGATGAATGGAAGCTTTGTAAAAAATTAAAAAGTAAAAGCTCTCCAAATTGCCCTTGTGTAAATAAATTATTTGGATTTCTGTCTCTGAATTTTTCAAAACAAATTGTTGATAGTTCTGAACTTGCATTGGCAATTCCTCTTATATGTGTTAACTTATCCAGAATCGCTTTTGACTTTTTCTTACTATAAATCCAATCAGGTATGGTGTTTATTAGTTCTCTACAAAATTCAGCTCGATATTCTTGCCTATCTACAAAGTTTATACAAGTGGCTATATGATTATTATTTGGTACTACGTCAAATGTTTGTTGAACCCAATATACATGATTCATAAGCGAGTCTGTATATGTCTTTAATTTTTCAAGTTCCTCTTTTGATATTACAGACATGTCTTTCCTTAAATTTATGTTTGATTGTTTTTGCTAAAATATATTATCAATCGTACTTTTTCTATTTATTCTTCCCAGATTAAGCCTTTTGCATCGGTAGGACAATCAAATCAAAGGGAGTTATAAACTCAAAGCTGAATCTTTCTTTTGTACATCTCCCTTTCTTCGTTTTCAGCTCCGCCAAAATTAAAGCATATTGTTCAGTTATCAGTACACTGGATAAACTTTATTTATGTTCTTCAACAAGATTGTTGTTAATAATGAATGCACAAAAAAGGATTCCATCTCATTTTGAAAGATGGAATCCTTTTCCAACTCAAGGCTTGCTTTAGTTTGATGATCTGAAATCGTATGCATCGTTCCTACGGAACTAATGGGATAAAGCCGGATAACTGACTTCGACAAAAAATTAGATAACGGGTAAACAGCTATTTGTTTGAATTTAAAAACAATGGGTTTAGATACGTTTCGATACAAAAGTCTTTAGGATGCCGTTTTTTCCCAGATCGAATCGGAGGTGTTTTTCTTTATAAGAAAGTAGTTTTTCTTTATAATAAAATAGTTTTTCTTATAAAGAAAATAGTTTCTCTTTATTATAAAATAGTTTTTCTTTATTATAAAATAGTTTTTCTTTACAATAAAATAGTTTATCTTTATTATAAAGTAGTTTCTCTTTATTATAAAATAGTTTTTCTTTATTATAAAGTAGTTTTTCTTATAAAGAAAATAGTTTTTCTTGTAAAGAATGAAGCATTCCTTTTCATTATTAAGGAATTTCTTTCAAGAAAAATGGGAATATGGATCAGTTTCGGTGGTTTTAAGATCGATGCAAAAGTAATATTGATCGGAAATACGGTTTTTTCATCTGCTGAAACGGAACAAAGCAAATCGATATTCAATTTGAATGCATTTATTTACCAAAAGGGAGATGTTGGGTTTTTGGAATAAGAGAGATGGCAATGAAATGAAATACGACCCCGGTTGAGGTCGTATTTCATTTACTTATTTCTTA
>Ga0302292_1001713_pt1 | contig 13774 bp, 11 predicted proteins | sample III_Fen_N2_1_FD_194553 | JGI IMG/M metagenome (GOLD analysis project Ga0302292, IMG submission 194553) | Peat permafrost microbial communities from Stordalen Mire near Abisko, Sweden - III_Fen_N2_1 | ecosystem: Environmental > Terrestrial > Soil > Wetlands > Permafrost | place: Sweden: Abisko...
AAAGTTCATTGATATGTGCAAATTAACAAAAAAACAACCCGCTTCTTTAATAGGCGGGTTAAAAAAATATTTATGCCAATATGTAATTATTTATGAGTTCATTACACATGTTAGCTTGACGGCTATGACCTAAGCCCCCGAATAAAAGCGATACAGAATATCAAAGGCGATCCAAACGGAAGAAATTTCGACGACGGGCAGCAATCGAACCGGTGATAGGACATCTCAAAACAGATTTTAGAATGGCTCAAAATTACTATCACGGTCGAAGTCCAAAACTAAACGCTATGATGGCAGCAATTGGTTGGAACTTAAAGAAATTAATGGAGAAGCTCAAAAATGGGCTTCTCAAAATATACCTTTTCTTATTATCAAAGAATTATTGTTTGATTTTGAGTTCTTAAGGAGCGACTAATTATTTAAGCATACTTAACTTCTTTGACAATCGAAGTACAAATGCTGCTGCTGAATCTTTCAATGCTAAAATAAAAGCTTTTCGTTCAACATTCAGAGGTGTGCGTGATATTAATTTCTTCCTCTATAGACTTGCTAAAATTTATGCCTAAAATAGCAAATCCCCAACTTTTCGTCTTGAGCCCCTAATATTTCGTCTTGATCCTAGACGTTGCATGCAAATTGCATGTACAGTAAATAAAAAAGCCGTTACATAAAAATGTAACGGCTTGATTCTTAAGTGGGCCCAGCAGGGCACGATCCTGCGACCCCCTGATTATGAGTCAGGTGCTCTAACCAGCTGAGCTATGGGCCCAAAATTTCTTATTTGGAAATGCAATATTACGGAATATTTATTAAATTTCAAAAAAAATATTTTTATGAATTAAAGACGTTTCCAGAAGTCAATATACGAACAATAATAATTGTAAAATATTGATTTATAAGATATAAATCTTAACGTATTACGCGAAGCCTACTAAAAAAAGGAAATTAAAAATGCAAAAATGTCTGGTTCATTATCTATTAACATAATTATATTCGTACAAAAATGATTCCTTCTAATATCAAAAATATTATTTTCGACTTCGGTGCTGTTATTTACGATATTGATGCCGATAGAACTATCGAAGCTTTCAAAGCCTTGCACATTACTAAATTCGATTCTTTCCAGACTTTTTTATTGTCGCATACGAATGAAAATCTATTTATTGACATTGAAACAGGAAAGATCTCTCCTAAAGAATTTCGTGATACAATTCGATCATGGTCTGACACTAATTTAACGGATAAGGTCATTGATCTTGCTTGGAATGCCATGTTGATTGGCTATGTAAAAGAGCGACTTGATTTACTTTGTGAACTGAAATCAAAATACAGAACATTTCTTTTAAGCAATACAAATATTATTCATTGGGAATATTTTTCAAAACAATTACAAGCATTTGGATTCTCGGGACTTCATGAATTGTTTGAAAAGGATTATTATTCGCATGAATTAGGAATGCGGAAACCCGACATGAAAATATTCAAGTATGTTCTCACTAATTCCAATATCAAGGCATATGAAACTCTGTTTCTTGATGATAATCAGATGAATATCGAAGCAGCTAAAATGCTGGGGATTCCATCAATTCAAATAACAAAAGATTTGGATATTTTAACGGTATTTGAAAAGAAATAAGACCATTAATCTAAGATTCTTTTATTCTTTTACAAATTGGACTTCCTGATTGTCGAAAAGTAAAATATATTTGTATTTATCTAGCTTTTTGAGGCTTGAAATATCAATTTTATTTCCGATGCCTTTTAGTTGCAATTTTCCATAAGGATCATAGATTTCGTACATTGTAACATCTGAGAAGATGATTTCGTTGGTGATTTTTTTCAGCGGAGTATACGTCACTAGTGGCGACATCGAACGAAATTTAAACACTTTCGAAATGCGTGGCGTTTTTGAGTAGTCGGTTTGACATACACGGAATTGATTATCACCCGAACACAAATGTGCTTGTATTTGATAATTATTGGTTGTTGTGGTTCCGATTCCTTGCATTTCTCCTATTTTCACCCATTTATTCCAGCGATACTGCTCCACAACAAAGGTCAATATCCCAGATTCTACTGTGGTTGTGAATGTTAGTTTTCCTGTTTTCATATCAACTTTTAATGCTGTAACATTAAAAGTACTTTTAGGTTTTAGTACTTCGGGATTTATTATCTTGGGTTTACAGCCATCTTTGTGTGTTATATCTATTTGGACTTTTTCACCTACTTTAAAATCATATACCGAAAGGTTTATTTCGAAAGCGTTCGAATGGATTTGATCTGATGTTATTTTCCCATTTACTTTTACTTCTGAAATACAAAATGAGCCACCATCAATCGAAGGATTCATAACAAACAGATTTTTACCCTGATAAATTCCTTCTAATTTTATAACTTCTGCAAAGGTCGATGTTTCTAATGCAAAAAGTGCAATTATCGTTAATCCTAAACGTATCATTTTCATATTAATATAAGGTTATATCCCAACTTATTCATCCGATTCAATTTCGGAATCCTCGTATTTATCTTTTTTCTTAGCAATATTGCCTTCAACAACAATAACAATCTCGCCTTTCAACGTATGTGTTTTATAATATTCAATAACTTCGCTTGCTGTTCCTCTCGAAGTTTCTTCGTGCAATTTTGTCAATTCGCGACTGACAGCAACCTGTCGATTGCCCCAAAATTCTAAAATTTGTTCCAATGTTTTAATTAAACGATGTGGCGATTCATAAAAGATTAACGTTCGTGTTTCGTCTTTGAGTTGCATAAATTTAGTTTGCCGTCCTTTTTTCTGTGGTAAAAAACCTTCGAAACAAAAACTATCGGAAGAAAATCCTGACTTCACTAATGCCGGGACAAAAGCTGTCGCACCTGGTAAACATTCTACTTCTATATCATTTTTTATACATTCACGAACAATTAAAAAGCCTGGATCAGAAATTGCCGGAGTTCCAGCATCACTTATCAGTGCAACGTTTTCATTCTGGAGAATAGTTTCGATGGTACGTTGCAATGTTTGGTGTTCGTTGAATTTATGATGCGACGTCATTTTTGTTTGAATGTCGTAATGTTTAAGTAAAATTCCGCTGGTTCGCGTATCTTCGGCAAAAATAATAGATGCTTCTTTCAAAACTTTAACGGCTCGGAAAGTCATATCTTCAAGATTCCCAATGGGAGTCGGTACTATAAATAGTTTTGGCATCGTCTTTAATATCTGCGTTGAACTTTTTCCAAAAATTTCTTTACTATTGGATTTTCAAAATTCCATGAATATGTTGCTTGTAACCATGCAACCGCTTCTTCAAAACTCTCTAAATCATCTAAATCGCTTATTGTTCTAGCAAATTCTTCGCTTCGATCTTTAAATAATTGTTTTTGAAACATCAATCTATCGCTAAATGACAGTCCTGCCGCAATATTTGGAATTTTTGTATGACTTAATTTTGCAGCAAGTGATTCGCCAGAATGTACAGGCTGAACAATCTGAGGTTCTATTACCTCTACTTTAGGTTCAGATTGTTTTGGCGATTCCGAAATGACTACCTGGGGCGGTTCAATAATCGGTGGTTCTATGGTTTTTGCCTCAGGTTTTTCGTCATGATGGACATCGTCAATCCGAATAAGAATATCATCATATTGCTTTTGTGGCTTATGTGTTGGCAATGGTTCGTTTAATTCAATGGGGCTTTCTTTAACCATTTTTTCATCAAACTCAACATCCGAAATATCTTCAACAATTGTTTTCTCAACAACCGGCAAAGGCTCTTCTTTTATTTCCAATGGCTTTTGCAAAATTATTTCGGCATTCAATATCGTCTCATACACTTCACGAAGTTTTGCCAGAAGTATATCTCTTTCAATATTCCCCAATTGAGCGGTTTCGTCAATTTTTACTACCAGAATTTGTAACGTATCAAGTTGCGATTTAAGTTTTTGTAACGATTCCATATTTTACCAGACTTTTCATAAAGAAACAAAGATAATAAAATCTTAAAACAACTATAGATTGTAATAATTTAAATTCACAGAGATCTGTGACAAAAAGGACTAATGCAAATTTGAAATCAATTTACGGATAACGAAACAAACAATACTATTTCGTCGTAAATTTGGATCAAAATAAAAACAGGACAAAATGCTCAACCAAAAGTTGCAACAAAAATTGCTTCAAAAGCTTTCGCCTCAGCAGATTCAGGTTATCAAACTCCTTGAAATTCCTGCACTTATGCTCGATCAACGCATTAAAGCTGAGATCGAAGAAAATCCTGCTTTGGAAATGGAGGACGATTATGAAAACGAAGCCGAAGACCAAACGGAAACCGATTTGAACGAACTTGATTCTGAAAGTAGCGATGAAAATGATGCTGAATCTGAAACAGAAAGCGAAGAAACCGATATAAATTCGCATGAAGACTATGAACTTGATGAATTTTATGACGAAGATGAATATTCAAATTATAAATTCAACACCAATAATAGTTCTCCCGACCAAGATAATAAAGAGATACCCTTTTCTGTAGGAAATACTTTTCAGGAATTTCTTGAGAATCAATTGGGTTTACAAGAAATAACGGAAGAACAACGAACGTTGGCCATGTTTCTTATTGGCAATATCGACGAAGATGGATATTTGCGTCGCGAACTTGAAAATATTGTCGATGACATTGCATTTAAGCAAACCATTTCGACAAATGAAAAGGAACTCGAACAAATACTAAACATAATCCATCGCTTAGATCCGGCAGGAATCGGTGCTCGAAATTTGCAAGAATGTCTTTTATTACAAGTTGAACGCAAAGATCTTAAGAAAATGACTATTAAAATTGCCCACGATATTTTAAAACATTGTTTCAATGAATTTACAAAGAAACATTACGATAAAATACTTGACAAACTTGATATTGGCGAAGAAACACTAAAAATGGCAATTGCCGAAATTGTTAAACTGAACCCGAAACCGGGAAGTTCATTCAGCGATCCGATGAACAAACAGACTAACAGCCAAACCATTATTCCCGATTTTATTTTGGAAGATGTCGACGGTCAATTAGAACTATCGCTAAGTGTTCGCAACATGCCCGATTTGAAAGTGAGTCGGACCTATATGGAAATGCTTCGCGAATATAAAGATCCCAAAATGAAAGGTCATGGACAAAAAGAAGCAGTGTCTTTTGTTCGACAAAAAATTGAATCGGCAAAATGGTTTATCGACGCAATGAAACAGCGACAATTTACCTTATTAAACACGATGCAAGCAATCATTGATTTCCAATTTGAATATTTTCGTAGCGGAGATGAAACGAAATTAAAGCCAATGATATTGAAAGATATTGCAGAAGTAACCAATTTAGATATTTCAACCGTTTCGCGAGTTGCTAATAGTAAATATGTACAAACAGGCTTTGGTATTTTTCAATTAAAATATTTTTTCTCCGAAGGTTTGCAAAATGAAGATGGCGAAGAAGTTTCATCACGCGAAATAAAACAAATTATACAAGATTTAATAAAATCGGAAAATAAACGTGACCCATTTACCGACGATGCTTTAGGTGAAGAATTAAAAGCAAAAGGATATATCATTGCCCGCCGTACGATTGCAAAATATCGCGAGCAACTCAACATTCCCGTCGGACGATTAAGAAAAGAATTATAACACCATAGAAATCAAAGAAATGAATTTATCTTTTATTAAGAGAGACCGCATATTTCCAACAGTTATTTCAGGTCTTCTCCATCCTCTGTTAATGCCAAGTCTAGGAGTTTGGTTTATTTTCAATTCAGGCTCAATGTTGTCGCTGATTAATCCGGAAGCTCAATTAAAAATTCTAGCCATTATCTTTTGTTTTACCTTTGTTTTCCCAGCTTTGATATTACCAATATTTATCTATATCCGATTGATGGGACATTGGGAAGCCAGTGAAAGAAACGAACGCGTATTCCCAATCGCAATTACTGCAATAATCTATTATTTCACCTACTCGTTTCTTAAAGGGCATCAAGTACTGACCTTTATAGCTTTGTTTATTTTAGCAACATCTATTGTGATGATTATTCTTATGATTGCAAATTTCTTTACAAAAATAAGTCTTCACATGGCTGGCATTGGCGGAATTTGTGGATTATTACTCTTTATGAGCATCCGGATATCATCAATTAATGGATGGTTTTTTATCGTAGCTTTATTCCTTGCAGGATTGATTGCTTTTGCACGATTAAAACTTAATGCACATTCTCCATTGCAAATCCTGTATGGTTTTATCGCCGGGTTTATTCCTCTATTTTCAATATTTCTATTTATTTGATTTTAAAAGAATTTAATTGAAAATTCGCTCATTCAAAAATACTTTTGACTGGTTTTGTGAAAAACTTTTGTTACACCAGTCGAAACAAGAATTACAAAGTCTCTTTTTTGTAATGATGGATGATGGTTTTGGGTATTCAAAAACCTATGTTTTAACACATTATGATTCTGAAATTTCTGAAGCCGAATTTAAAAAAATAGAGACGATCGTCTCGCGTCTTAAAACAGACGAACCTATTCAATATATTTTAGAGAAAACGACCTTTTGCGATCTGCCATTTACCGTAAAATCAGGAGTTTTAATTCCTCGACCCGAAACCGAAGAATTGGTGCAACTTATCATCTCTGACAACAAAGGAAAAGATGGATTACATATTTTAGATATTGGCACAGGAAGCGGATGCATTCCAATTTGTCTGTCAAAATATCTTACAAATGCAAAAGTTACATCAATAGATATTTCAAAGGAATGTCTTACAATAGCCCAATCGAATGCTCAATTAAATGAGACTTCTGTTAAATATGTGGAAGCAAATATTTTAGAAGATGATATCCAATTCCAGGATCTTGATATTATTGTCAGTAATCCGCCCTATGTCTTGGATTCAGAAAAGGCCATAATGAAAGCAAATGTTTTAAATTATGAACCTCATCTTGCACTTTTTGTTCCGGATAATGATCCACTTTTGTTTTATCAAGTTATAATTGAAAAAGCAAAAAAATGGTTAAAGCCACAAGGTTTATTGTATTTCGAAATTAATGAACAATTTGCAAAAGAAACAGAGATAATTGCCTTGAAGAAAAGGTTTTCATCGGTTCGATGTATTAAAGATATGTTTGGGAAAGATCGATTTGTGAAAATCATTAATTAACGACACTTAATTTCATAAATATAAGTAACTTGCATTGTTTAAAATAGATATACTATGAATAAAAATATTTGCACAATCATCTTTATATTAATTACTTTTGGGGGTTTTGGCTCAAAGCCATCATCTATCGACAGCCTGAAAACAGTTATCAAAAAAGAGAATGGAAGTAAAAAAATTAAGGCAATTATACAACTATCGCAACTGATGTACGACAAAAATCCATCATCAGGAATAAGCCTGGGCTTTGAAGCTACAACTGCAAGTAAGTCTCTTTCGGGCAATGTTTATTCGAAAGCTCTCGAAAATCTTGGTTCATTATATCAAAAGACCAGTAATTATGAATCGAGTATCGACTTTTACAAAAAGGCTTTAGAATATAAAAAAAATGATATTGGCATTTCTACAATCCTCGATAATATTGGCTTCTCGTATGGAGAAATTGGCAAATTCGATTCTGCACTCTTCTATCATAATCTATCATTAAAAATATGTGAAACAACGGGCAATCGTCGAGGTGTAGCTCTTTCAATAAACTATATGGGAAATGCTTATGTACGAAGTGGAAATTTTGAAGCTGCATTACAGTTTTACAAGAAATCGTTAAAGATTCGTGAAGATAATAAGTTTATTGAAGATGTGGCTTCATCGCTTGAAAATATTGGTGATGTTTATAAAAAGCTCGATCAATATGATAAAGCTCTCGAGTACCTTAATCATGCCTTAGTTATTCGCAAAAAAATAGGTGATAAATCAAAGATTGCATACTGTTTCAATAGTTTTGGGAACCTTTATATGCAAGTTAAAATATATGAAAAAGCATTGGAGTATTACACGAAAGCACTAGACCTTAGAATGCAAATTGGCGATAAAAAAGACATTGCAGCCACCTATAACAATATTGGCACGTTACATCGTGAATTACAAAATTTTGACAAAGCTCTCGAGTATTTCAAAAAGGCTCTTGATTTAAGGAAACAAACCGGAAATAATGAAGCCGTAGCAACATCATTCAACAGTATTGGAGCACTTTACTGGTCAAAGAAAGATTATAAAAACGCCATTTTAAATTACAAGTTGGCACTTGAAATACGTCAAGGATTAGATGAAAAAATCCAGATTTCAGCAACTCTAAAAAATCTTGGAATCATTTACAAAGACATGAACGATTTTCCAAAAGCTATCGATTATTATCAACAAGCCATTGAAATTGCAATTAATATAAATGATCTGATCGGAGTAGCTTCTATTCAAAATTTAAAAGGGAATTTATATAAAAAATCGAATGACTTTGCCAAAGCAGTTGAATTCTACACCAATGCTCACACCATTTATAAACAAATAAATCAGCGAAAGGAAATGGCTTTGGTGGCTAATAATCTTGGCGAAATATTTGCACAGGAAAAACAAACAGCAAAGGCTATCACATATTATAACGAATGCTATTCTGTTGCTTTGGAAATTCATGAAAAAGATGCTGCAAAAACAGCTGCTTTTGGACTTTCCACATTATATAAAACAACGGGGAATTATATAAAAGGATTAGAATATTTTACAATTTATTCGGCATTAAAAGATAGTATCCAAAATGATATGAATAAAAAACGTATCGCAGAAATGGAGTTTGAAACTGAAATTAAAATTAAAGATAATGAACTCACTAAACAAGAATATAAACTTAAAGGAACACAAGCGGAATTAAGCCGTCAACGTGCATTTATCTTTGCGATAATTGTAGTGATTATTCTCGTTGCAATTTTTACAATTTTGGTTCTTATGCAATTTTTACAAAAGAAAAAGGCATACGTTTTACTTGCTGAAAAAAGTTCTCAACTCAAAGATGCAAATAATGAATTGGCTGACAAAAACAAAGAATTGGCAATAATAAACGATCAAATAACCGACAGCATAAATTACGCGAAACAAATTCAGGAATCCATTTTACCTCCCGACGAGTTGATTAGCTTACATTTTCCTCAACATTTTGTAATGTATCGACCAAAAGAAATTGTAAGTGGTGATTTCTATTGGTTTACCGTTCAAGAACAATATACTTTTATTGCCGCCGTCGACTGTACCGGACATGGTGTTCCGGGAGCCTTTATGTCAATGATTGGAAATACCTTGCTTAACGAGATTGTCAATATTCAAAAGACATTTGATACTGCCGAAATTCTAGAGAAACTCGATAATGGAGTAATGAATGCCTTGAAACAAAAATCAGGATCAGACAAACGCCAAGAAGATGGAATGGATATTACACTTTGCAGAATCGATAAAAAGGCTGAAATGGTACAAGTTGCATTGTCAAATCATCGATTAGTAATCGTCAACAAAGGCGAACTCCGTTATATTGAAGGCGATAGTTTCTCAATCGGCGGTATGTATAAGGTGAAAAAACGCAAACAAGCTTGTTTTACAAGCCACTCATTTGGAATCGAAAAGGGAATGAAACTCTATATGCATTCCGATGGAATCATCGACCAATTTGGCGGAGTCAATAGCGAACGTTTTAAAACGCCTAATTTTCATAAACTATTAATTGATACACAAAAACTTGATATGCACGAACAGTTTCTCGCTTTAAATCAACATTTTGACGAATGGAAAGGAGAAAACAAGCAACTCGACGATGTTTTAGTAATTGGTATTGAATTGTAAAATATCATTTTCTAACAGATACATTCCAAACATCAATTATTTCGGTCTATTATTGATAAAATCTTATTTTGAATATCGTGCCAAAAGATATTTTTTAAAGATTTGATAATCATTTTCCATCAAATCAAATTTTTCTTCTTTTTCTTCCAAGCCCTTTAAACTTGCAGGTAATTCGGGATCAAATCCAAGTAATTGTTGAATACTGTCGGGGAATTTTGCAGGATGTGCGGTTTCTAGTGTCACCATTAATTGTTCTTTTGAAACAGTATTTTCTGCTAGATAATTTGTTAAACAAGACCATCCAACCGAGCCATGAGGTTCAAGTAACAGTTTATATTGTTCGTAAGCCTTTTTAATTGTATTCTTCGTTTCTGTATCAGAAATACTTTGAGTATAAAAAACATTTTTCAATGCCCCATAATCGGGTTGCTTTCTAATTGTCCCTTTTTCATCCATATTACCGCCAAATAGCTCAATCAAACGAGCAAGATTACTAGGATGACCAACATTCATCGCACTCGATAAACAATTGTACGAAGGTTCAATCTTTGCATATTGTTTTGTTGTCATTAATTTGGGAAACTCATCGTTTTTATTTACAGCAACAACAAATTTCTTGACCGGTAAGCCCATTTTCAGACCAATAACTCCACCCATCAAGTCTCCAAAATTGCCCGACGGGACAGAAAATATAATTTCTTCGTCAACATCAGGTTTACGGAGCTTGGCATACGAATAAAAATAATATACAATTTGAGGTAATAGGCGTCCTATATTAATTGAATTTGAAGAAGAAAGATTCAAGGAGTCTAAATCTGTATCAGTAAATGCTTTTTTAACGAGTGCCTGACAATCATCAAACGTAGCTTTCAACGCAACCACTTGAATATTCTTATGCAAGGTTGTCATTTGTTTTCGCTGACGATCGGTGACTTCTGTTTCAGGGTAAAGAATTACCATCTTAACATTATCCAGTCCATAGAAAGCATTTGCCATAGCACTCCCCGTATCACCCGAGGTTGCTGTAAGAATCAACAAATTACGATTCGCTTTTTTCAAGAAATACTGCATCAATTGCCCCATCATTCGACCTGCAAAATCTTTGAAAGAAGCCGTTGGACCTTGATCGAGACGCATTACATACGACCGATCAAAGACATGGTCTAATGGCACATTAAAATTATATGCCTTTTTCGTCATGTCTTGTAAATCAGCATCCATAATTTCACCTTCAAAAAATTTACGAAAAACGTTGTACGCAATTTCATGATATTTCATTGCCGAAAAGGATGCAATTTCTTCTTTTGTAAACGTTGGTATCCTATCGGGCATATATAATCCTCCGTCGGGAGCTAAACCTTTTAAAAGAGCCTCGCCGAATGATACTTTTGACGATTTTTGATTGGTTGAGTAATATTGAATCGGTGCTGACATAACTAAACAATTCTTAAATAATAATGCAAAAGTACGGGTTTCTTTTTTAATGATAAAAAGGTTTTTAAAGAATAAAACACATGCGAAATTTGTTCTGAAATAAGTGTCGATTTGTTTGATTAATAAAAATATTCGTTCTAATTTAGCGGACTGTAATTAACATTAAAATTATATGCCTATCGCTTGATTTGTACCTTTTCTAAACTTAATAAAATTGGAGGTTTTATGGAAAGGCAGCAAATGTCTGACGAACAATTAGTTTCATTGTTTGCAGAAGGTAATGATTCGGCAATCGAAATTCTTCTTCAAAGACACAAACGTCGTATTTATTCTCATATTTTACTTCTTGTCAAAGACAAGACTTTGGCTGAAGATTTTTTCCAAGATGCGTTTATTAAAGCTATAAAATCAATTCGTTCTGGGAGTTACCAAGATGAGGGGCATTTTGCTTCATGGATTCAACGGATTGCTCATAATTTGGTAATAGATTATTTTCGTAAGCAAAAAAACTATAAAGAGCTTTCGAATGAAGATGGCGAATATGATTTATTTAACAATGTAAAATTCTGTGAGGAGCCGATTGAAGATGTAATGATGAAAAGGCAGACATCGGCACAGGTTCGTGAGTATGTAAAACTTTTACCGGAAGAACAGCGTCAATTAGTGGTAATGCGGGTTTTTTTAGACATGAGTTTCAAGGAAATTGCCGATTCTACAGGTGTTAGTATTAATACGGCATTAGGAAGGATGCGGTATGCAATTATTAATATTCGCAAAATGATGAAAGAGAATAAGCAATTGGTGTAATTCTAAATAAAGTTACGCTCTAAAAATAGAAGACAATTTTTAGAACATATTTTATTTACAATTTCTAACAATTCGCTATCAGTTATGCCTTTTAATAGAGCAATAGTCTGTGTTGACTCTTTAAACCATAACAGTAAATTGTTCCTCAATGTTGTATAGTCGGTAACTGTTCTGTAAGCATTGACCGGATTTATTAATCCGTCAAAATCGGAACCTATAGCTATAGCATCCCATAACTCATCTGATTGAAATCCATTGACATTCAAAACCGATGCAATATGAATTATTGTATCGAATATGGGGAAGCTCCATGCTTTATCCTTTTTCTTTGAAGGTAAAATACAACATCGGTATGTTCGTTTGATTTCGTCGAGACGCTTTTTCCCCATTACAATTCGCTGGTCGATAGAGATTCCTATTAATCCTTTTCTTTTAACAATAATTATAATTTCTTCGTCACTCAAATTCAAATCCCAATTATTATAATCAGTGCTGTTGTTATATTTTTTTTGAGCTGCTGTATGGGTATCGTTATCGACGGTAGACTCTTCCATGGTCTTATATCCATTTACTGCAGAATGACTTGCAATGACAGGTATACCTTGAGTAAAATCCTGAGAATAGAACCATTTTCTTGAAGCTACACTTAAATGTTTCACATCTATAATAATTGGTCGCATCCCATTTTTGTGGCTCATCAATTCCTTTACAACTTCTTTCCCTAATGCAGTAAACCCATATCGTGATTTATCCTCTTGATTAAGCATCCAGTCAATAACTTGAGTAAACGAAATCGACTGTCCACATAAAAAATTATAAAAATGATGTGCAAACGTAATGGAAAAGACATTGTTAGATTTTGCCCAAATGATATTTTCCTTAATATTTTGAAGCAGAGCTTGTGTCTTGGGATTCGACAAATCTTCAACTTCGATATCTTTCAGATTTTCGGTATTCCGAGGTAAAAGTGAATGACCTCCTTCGATGGTAAGTATTATGGCAATTTTTATTTCAGAATCGTTTATTGAATAGGTATTATCTAATTGAAGAAATTGTTTTAAATCATTAAAATTTTTGACAATCTTATAACAACACGTTTTTTTTTCTCCTTTGATCGAAAACTGTTTTTCATTTTCATTTTTTAAGAATTCAAATTCTTTCGTAAGGTCATGAAAATAGCTATGACTTTGGGTCTGTATCTCAGTAATTCGTTCTTCTGGGAAACTAGTCATTAATTTTATTATATCATCGGCAAATTTACTTTCATTCCCTCTAAATTTCATAAAACCAGTCTCAATCGGATAAAGCGAAGCAAAGACGATTCTGACACCACCTTTTACCATTTTGGGTATATCTGTTTGCGTATAATTAGGTGCAAGATCTTCTCTAATAACGGGATTTTTACAATAAAGCATTCCCTCTTTATTTTCTTTCCCCGAATTATACGGAAATAATGTTATGTGACTATGGATGTCCGCAAAAAACTGATTTGTCATTTACTAATTTATTTTTAAAAACGTCTTCTTTATGTAAAAATTTAGATTTACAAATATCTAAAAAAAAGGCTGTTTTTTTTAGACAGCCTTTTTTTAATCACATAGAGAGTACTATTATCTTAATAGCAAGACATTTCCGAAGGTCGTTTTTTTGTCATTATTGGAAGAAGCCTGACCGTCCCATTTTGTACCATCGAGGAAGG
>Ga0302292_1001715_pt1 | contig 13773 bp, 15 predicted proteins | sample III_Fen_N2_1_FD_194553 | JGI IMG/M metagenome (GOLD analysis project Ga0302292, IMG submission 194553) | Peat permafrost microbial communities from Stordalen Mire near Abisko, Sweden - III_Fen_N2_1 | ecosystem: Environmental > Terrestrial > Soil > Wetlands > Permafrost | place: Sweden: Abisko...
AAAAAAACAGAACATTATACTGATAGCAGTATCATTCAAACCATTGTCAAGGAGGGTGATTTTGCAGAGTTTGTTATTAATACAGCCAAAGAAATGAGTGTTGACATGATTGTGATGGGTTCGCAAAGCTCAAAATGGCTGGATGAAATAGTGATTGGAAGAATAACCAACGAAAGCTTACTTCAAAATTCTATTCCACTTATGATTATTCCTATACGCAAAAACAATAAAAAGAATACTTTGATATCATTGGAAATTAAATAAACTCATAAAAGCAAATAGGAATGGAAGCAAACAAGGTAAAAAAAGTATTGATTGCATTGGATTACGATCCGACTTCAAAGATCGTTGCCGAGAAGGGTTATAATTTAGCCAAAACCATGGATGCCGAAATTACTTTATTGCATGTAACCATCACTTCATTTCTTTACACCACCATTTATCCGTTAATGGGTGAATGGCAGTCGGACACCATGAGTTCGCGGGAGATAAGACATGCCGGATCGAGGCATTTTCTGGAAAAAGCCAAACGGCATTTGGGAGATTCTTCTATCCAACTCATTCAGAAAGATGGTGACTTTGACCAAATGATATTAAAAACTGCTGCCGAAATCAATGCCGATTGTATTGTGATAGGTTCGCATAGCAGCAAGTGTGCAGTCGAAAATATCTTGATGGGAAGTGTTACCCGGGAAGTACTCCGAAAAACAACCATTCCGTTGTTCGTTGTAACGACCAGGAAAAGAAAGACCTAATGATATAGCCAAATCGTGTGACATTAAGCTTACGTTCAAAAAATTTCAATATAAAGAATCTGTTCGTACAAGTTTAATTCATAGAAATTGGCCATGAAATAGCAAGTTTAAAAACTCATTGGATGTTCAAAAAGAGAGTTATCCGTTTGAACATCCATCCGAGTATGAGAAAATTGATTGAATCTTAATTGATTGCAAACTCAACATTTGATTTTAATTCTATCTCGCTCCCAACTCCTGTTGCAAGAGGTGCGCCTCCTATTCCAAAATCGAGACGATTTAATTTACCCGATATTGTAAAGCCCAAAGAATACATTTTCGAGAATGGATTTTGACCTTTGCCATTAAAAGACACATCAAATTCAATTGGCTTTGTTACACCATGTATAGTGATGTTGCCTTTAAGTTTATAATGGTTATCTATCAATTTCTTGAATGAAGTACTTTTAAAAGTCATAGTCGGATATTTTTCTGCATCAAACCATTGGGAGCTTTTTAGATCGTTATCCCTCATTTCAACATCAGTATTAATTGATTTTACATCTGCAGTCATTTCAATGCTGATATCGCTGAAATCTTTTTTAGTTGATAAAACAGTTGCATTAAATAGTTTGAAATTTCCTTCAATATGCGAAATCCCAAAATGGAGGGCACTGAATGAAAGTCGTGCATGATCTTTATCAAGCGTATATGTGTTTTGTGAAATTGCAGTCATGCTAACTAAACATGCTGAAATAAATAAAAGAAGTTTTTTCATTTTTAATGATTCATTCCGAAGGCATCGTTCCATAACCTCGGTGGTTTTTGAGCTTATTGTTTTTCCTTTATTTACCTATTCCCATTTGACTCATATAGGTCTGATTATCCCAAAAAAGATATTCTTCTGTCATCACGCCGTCATTCCAAATACCAACGGTGCACATAGGTAGTTTAAATGATTTACCGGTAGGTTGAATGAATTTTCCATTGCCTATTGGCATTGGTGCAGTGAAAGTTCCGGTCATTACCCCTACAACACAGGTCATATTGTCCGAACCAAAACGAATAGGGTGTTGCTTAATGCTGGTATTGGGAGCATAAACAAACATGGATTTTAAATCGGCAATGTGTCGTTCAATACCGGTTGTAAAATGTCCATCAGGCCAATTTACTTTAATATTTTTTGAATGGCTTTCGTGTAAACGTGTCCATTGTTGATTCGTAAAGACTATATAGTCTAACGTATCAAATGTTACAAGATTTTTGGCAATCATTTCATTACCTTTGGTAAGTTCTTTGATTTGAATTCGTAGTGAATCAATTCCTGATTGGCTTATTGAATTGTTCCCGCTATTGCTTTTACATCCTGTAAACGAGGTTATTACTACAAGTACTATAAAAACAGAAAATGATTTGGATAATAGTTTTAGTTTTTTCATTATTTAGTTTCTTAATGTATTATTTGAAGTCAGTAAAATTAAAATATGGAAGAAATTACGCTCCCATATTTTATAGAATTGAATTTGATAAATAGATTAATCGTCGTAATAATAATCAACAGTCAAATCATTTTTGACATTCCAAATACCGGGAGTTTTCCAGGCAATTCGTTCTGCTTCTTCTTTTTGATACCAAGAAGGTACTGTGCCACTAAGTGTTACAGTTGTTCCTGCTACCTTAACGCCAATGTTGTTATCATCCACAGTCCAAGTTCTACCGATAGCATCTTCAACATCTTTTTGTTCAATTGTATTTTGGCTTTCCGATTTGATTGTAATGTTGTTAGTTACCCCTTTAACTCCAACAAGGTATTTTACTGAACTTTCTGCAGCTTCTTTTTGAAAGTTCCATGTAAGTTCGCCCTCTAAAGTAACCCAACCGGCTTCTACTTTTGCGGTTACTTTGTCATTAGGAACTGACCAGTTCGATTTCAACCCTGCAATAACTTCATTCGCAATTTCAGCATTGGTTTTTGTCCATGAGTTTGGAAATTTTACTTCAATTTTTTCAACCAGAACTTTAACGCCAATAACTTTTTTAGCAGCATTTTCTGCTTCAATTTTTTTTGGATAGCTGTCAACCACTCCCGTAAGAGAAACAACACCGTCTTTTGCTGTAACTCCAATTTCTGCTGCATTCAATAGAGGTTCCCATTTAATAGCATTTTGAACATCTGTTTGCAATTCTGAATTTGTTTTCATTATTTTGATATTTTAAGTTGCAACGGAATTGTTACAACGACACAAAGGTGAGTAGTTTTGTGCGAGTGATTGTTGTAATATTTAAATAAAAAATTACATAATTCACACATAATCAAAAGTTAGAATGATTTAGTGCGAAGGGTTGACTTTTCTCCATGTCCTATATTATAATGAAAGATTGTTTGCGGCAAGGTCATTCAAGGCCGAACATCCAGTTGAATAAATTACGGACAGCTTATACTCATAACGCTTTCCCCTGATTTTTTACAGCATTCATCAATTGTTTAATTGTTTCTTCATTTCCCAAATAATTCTTAGACATTACATTCAGGTTTTCGTCGAGATCGTAAACAAGAGGAATTCCGGTTGGAATGTTTACATCCAGAATTTCTTCGTCCGACAAATGATCCAGATACTTAACCAACGCCCTTAAACTATTACCGTGAGCAACAATTAAAACTTTTTGCTGCTGCAGAATAGTCGGTTGAATCGTTTCATGCCAATAAGGCAAGAATCGGTCGATAGTATCTTTTAAACATTCGGTGGCAGGAAGTAATGATTTGTCTATTGTTCCGTATTTCAACTCGTTGATAGGATGCCGTTTGTCGGTAATCTCCAATTCGGGTGGACGAACATTGAAGCTACGTCGCCAGAGGAGTACTTGGTCATCGCCATATTTTTGTGCTGTTTCGGCTTTATTCAATCCTTGCAGATCACCGTAACTTTTTTCGTTCAATCTCCACGAACGATATACGGGAATCCAATCAAGATCCATCTCATCCATTACATTCCAAAGCGTGTGGATGGCTCTTTTCAATACCGAAGTATAAGCTATGTCGAAAGTAAAGCCTTCTGCCTTCAGTAATTTTCCTGCATTTTTGGCTTCTTCAATTCCTTTCTCTGTTAAGTCAACGTCGGTCCAACCAGTAAACCTGTTTTCTTTATTCCATTGACTTTCTCCGTGTCGTATCAAAACTAATTTCATATCAGATATTTTTATGTTATTGTAGCTCTATGTAATATAATAGTCCGTAGGACTTCAATATCAATAGAAAAAACATGTATCAATGTTTTATTGTCTGTAGGACATTAATTTTTTTCTTTGTTTATCCCCGTTCGACTGAGCTCACGCCGAAGCCTACGGGAAATAGCTTACCGTAAGAAAAATAGAATTATTCTCAACTACTGATTCACATTCGTTACAAAAATAGATTTCTTTACATCGACAGGTATTACACAATTCTTAGAATGAGTTGCAAAATTCTCATATTCTGATAATACAGTCATTCATTTCAATCAATTGCTTACAGATGAATGTAAAAGTGTGAATCTTACAATTCTTTTCAAAGGTTGTGTAATTCTTTTGTTTTTAATTTTTGGAGATTTGCAATCAGAAAGTGTGCTGAATTTTTTGAATTGAGAAAAAGAGATTTTTTCATGTTACTACATTTAAAAAATCAAAGAAATCAAATGAAAACGAACACGATGAAAAAAGTTTTGATTGCGTTGAACTACAATCCCACAGCGCAAAAGGTAGCTGAAAATGGCTTTGCAATGGCTAAAGCAATGAAAGCCGAGATTTGGTTATTGAATGTAGGAATTGATTTAGGGATGTATTCTTCAATCTATCCAACTATGGGTATCTGGCAAATTGACTCAACGAATGTAATGAATGAAATTATGTAACACATTCAGATAAGAATGGACGAACTTTAAAAAACTATTTAAAAAATAAAAACAAACAATATGAAAAAGCTTAGAACAATAGTAGTAATTTTTTTACTTTCCCTTATTATAGTAGGTATGACTTCGTGTGAAGTTACTCACCATGTGGAAAATGAAAGACACGGATGGTTCAACAGACGTGATAATCGCAAGCAACACAAAGATGCTATAATAATAGTTACTCCCGAAGTCAGAAGTAACAGGGAGCGTAATTATGATCCGGATTGATAATTTGTGTTCGGTTTAAGTTGAAGTGAGGGCGTCACTTAAATTTCTTTAGCATTAACTCACGGGATGACTTGAAGTCACCCCGTGAGTTAATGCCTTCTGCTGGCGCGGTATTGCTATTCCCTTTGCTAATTCTTCCCTGTGCAACTATCTCAAATTTTTCTCAATCTGAAATATCTTGCAAACATACGAGGCGGGTGTTGCATCGTTGTTTTCTGTTTATATTATGTCTCGGTATAAATCACCTTTATATCCATTGAAATCTGTCCCTTTGTATAAATCAATCAACAATTCGCTATACTTTAAGATTGTCGATATAGATTCCTTTGACAAATTACTTGTCAACAGTCCACTTCCTAATATGCCCGGATTACATTGAATTGTATCTTTTTGTATTATTTCCATTATTAACTCAACACAAGAGAAATCATCAATTGAGACGTTTTTCAAATTATTTGTTATGTAGTTATTTATCTGTTTTTTATCATCAAGCGTATTAAAACCGTACCACAGAAAACACTTTAATCCTTGTTGAGTTGCTTTTATGAACAAATCAAGATAATTATACCCATCCTCATTTGGTTTGTCAATGTAATATGGGTCAATATGAATCAATGTGGATGTCGGTAAAGTATGTAATCTATTCATTACTCCAGCAACCGAATCTTGATTAATAGTTTCGACTTTGTTTGATAAATGATTCTGTATCGCAAACTCAGCAATATTCTTCAATGGATCTTTCTCAATGTCAAAGAATATGAATTTTTCAGTGGAATTTCCAAGAATGTTCATAGCTAATCCTGGTGAGCCTAAATACATATTCTCTTTTATTGTTGAACTTTCCAAATCAAAATATATCGATTCGAATAGCAGCTTGTAATTAGGTGCTTTATGAATGAAGTTATAAATTCCGAATTGTTGTTCTATGGTATTTTCTAGCAAATAATTTGAGCAAGCTGAATTAGTCTCAATGTAAATCAGCGGTTGTTCTTTTTCTAAAATTTCACACAAAGTCAAATGTTTCCAAACATCTGCTTGCTTTCCAAAATGAGTATATGGCATATTATTTTTTTTTAGTTGGGTCTTTCTTTTTTTTACAATGTTGCCTAACACCAATATATGCGCAATTCCCCATATTTCAGCATTCTATTCTATCATCTATTGCATATACTCCATAGATATATATGCTGTCCTTTATGAATTTCCTCTCCAAAGATATATAACATACTTAATATATCCAATCAATTTTTCAATTATTTTTTAGGTAAATTATGAAACCCTTTATTTATGGGGGTTTCCGTTAATCCTTCAACTTATCCGATGACTCTAAGTTATCAGATAAGTAAGAAAACAGAGCCTTATTTTTGCTAATCAAAAACTTATTCTAGAACTTTCAGTATATATATTCAAAGTTAAATAACACATATTCAAACCTAAAGAGTCTGTTATAGAGGGTTGAGAGCTTATTCTGAAACTTTACCTGTATGTTTATGGGGGAAAATTACATATAAATATACATTATTGATAAATAAATATTCTTTCTTGATATATTATTTTTCTTTCCCGATATATAAATATTGTTTCTTGGTATATAAATATTCTTTCCTGATATATAATTATTCTTTCTTGGTATATAAATATTGTTTCTTGGTATATAAATATTCTTTCCTGATATATAATTATTCTTTCTTGGTATATAAATATTCTTCCCCAATATATAATATTTCTTTCTTGATATATAAATATTGTTTCTTGGTATATAATATTTCTTTCTTGGTATATAAATATTCTTTCCTGATATATAATATTTCTTTCTTGGTATATAAATATTCTTTATTTGTTACTTAAATGTGTGAATCTTACAAGTTTTTTCAAATGTTATGTAATTCCTTTGTTTTTAATTTTTGGAGTTTTGCAATCGGAAAGTGAGCTGAATTTTTTGAATTGAGAAAAAGAGATTTTTTCATGTCACTATATTTAAAAAATCAACGGAATCGAATGAAAACGAACACGATTAAAAAAGTTTTGATTGCATTGGACTATAATCCCACAGCACAAAAGGTAGCTGAAGATGGCTTTGCAATGGCTAAAGCAATGAATGCCGAGGTTTGCTTATTGCATGTAGGCATTGATTTGGGAATGTATTCTTCCATCTATCCAACTATGGGTATCTGGCAAATTGACTCAACGAATGTAATTGATGAATATGAAAATGCAAATAAAGGATCGCATAATTTCCTGGAAAAAGCGAAAAAACATTTAGGCGATGCCTCCATTCAAATTATTCAGAAAGAAGGTGATGCTGCACAAATGATTTTACAAACATCGGATGAGATAAAAGCCGATTGCATAGTCATGGGTTCGCATAGCCAGAAATGGTTGGAAAATATCCTTATGGGAAGCGTTGCAGAAGAAGTACTCCGAAAAATAACTATTCCGTTGTTCGTTGTACCGACTAAGAAAAGAGGGTGAACTATTGAAGATAAAGTAAAGCAGGAAACAAAAAACACTGCTAAAAAGGCAACAAAACAGGCTGAATGAAGTGTCGGAAGATTTCAAATGAAATTGGTCTTCAGCGCTTAAAACTCCTTCTTTGTTGCCTTTGTGGTGTGTAATGAATGAGATTGGAATAACCGAATGATTGGAACCGGTAAATGTGTGAATCATGTAATTTTTCATCATTATTGTGTAATTCTTTCAATGCCATCGACCTATAACTTTGCTTTTCAAATTTAGTAGGATTTAATATTTAATTTTTAAAAATACAATTATGAAAGGTAATGAAAAATTAGTAACAGTGTTGAATGCACTTCTGGCAGATGAACTTACAGTTGTAAACCAATACATGGTGCAATCTGAAATGTGTGCAAACTGGGGTTACGAAAAACTTCATCAGGCAATCCGGAAACAGGCAATGGACGAAATGCACCATGCCGAGTGGCTTATTGAACGAATTATTTTTTTGGATGGAGCACCAACTGTATCCAAACTTAATGCAATGAAGATTGGTAAAACAGTATCAGAAATAATTAGTAACGACAATGATGTAGAACTTGATGTTGTCAAAGCATATAATGATGCTATTCAACTCGGTTGTGAAGTGGCAGATCAAAGTACAGTTGATTTGCTTACCAAAATACTCAAAATGGAAGAAGGACATGTGGATTGGGCAGAAATGCAACGTTCGCAGATTGAACAAATGGGATTGGAAAATTACCTGGTTAATCAAACAGTCGGTTCTGCAAGCTAATTTATTACCAAATAATCAGAATATCTGCTTAAAGGCTATGTCTTTATGCAGATATTTTTGACAGACAAAAACAACGATCTAACATCAGAACTTATGCCAACATTAGCTGCCATATCTACTATTGATTTCCCTTTTAAAGCTGATCAGCAGAAAGTGAAACAATATGCCAATAGCCTATTTGCTCCTTCGTACCCGCAAGTGGAACGAATGCTGAGTGCCTTTGATAACACAGAAATAATTACCCGTAATTTCTGTAAACCACTCGATTACTACGCCGACCTGCATACTTTTGAAGAGCAGAATGCAGAATATATCCGCATTTCGCTGGAGTATTCTGTCAAAGCAACAGAGGAATGTATTTCTGCTGCACATATTCAGAAGGAAGACATCACGGATATCATTTTTGTTTCCACCACCGGACTTTCCACACCCAGTTTAGATGCTCTTATCATTAATAAAATGAGACTGAGTCAGAATATTAATCGAATGGCTATTTTCGGTTTAGGTTGTGGTGGAGGCGTTTCGGGTTATTCAAAAGCCTGCACGTTGGCAAAAGCCAATCCCGATGCAGTGGTTTTACTTATTGCAGTAGAATTGTGTTCCTTGACATTTCTGCGAAATGATTTCAGCAAGAGTAATTTTATTGGCTCCAGTTTATTTGCCGATGGCGTGGCTGCTTGCCTTATTACGGGTGATAATCATACACCAAAAACCGAAAAGACAATTACATTTTTGGCGAATGAAAGTAAATTGTATTACGATTCATTGGACGTTATGGGCTGGCAGTTTATGAACACCGGATTTAAGGTGTTGTTCTCGTCGGATATCCCAACCATTATTGCAAAGAATGTACGAAACGATATAACTTCATTCTTAGATAAACAGCATTTAAAACTATCGGATATTAAGAATTTCATTTTTCATCCCGGTGGGAAGAAAGTTTTGACAGCTTACGAAGAAGCGTTGGGAGTGGAAGGTGATTTTTTGAAAAATACCCGGGAGGTGATGAACGATAATGGCAACATGTCCAGTGCAACGGTTTTATATGTGTTGGAACGGTTTTTTAAGCAGGACTTCGGAAATGGTTATGGCATAATGGTATCCATGGGTCCCGGATTTTCGTGTGAGATGGTTTTACTACAAATGAACAACTAATACGATGGCTTTTATCCTCTTCATCTTATTTATTATCCTGTTGAGAATAGGAGAATTAATCCTTTCGCGAAGAAATGAAATATGGTTATTGCAGAATGGTGCAACGGAATACGGGCAGCAACATTATCCATATATTGTTGCGCTTCATGTATTGTTTCTCGTCTCATTAATTATTGAATATTCGACACAGCAAACTGCATCTTTCAGTCTGTTTTTTCTGGTTCTCTATGTATTGCTTCTGGCATTTAAAACGTGGGTTATCACTTCGCTGGGGAAATTCTGGAATACAAAGATTTATCATATATCAGGTTTTCCATTAATAAAAAACGGGGTGTATAAATACATAAAGCATCCCAATTACCTGATAGTAATTGCCGAGATTGCAGTTATTCCGTTGGTATTTCACTTGTATTTTACAGCATTTACATTTACAGTGCTTAATGCTATTATGTTATCTGTAAGGATTAGAGAAGAAAATAAAGTGTTGAAAATATAAAACGGTTCAACGTAGGTTCGATATAGCAAGTTGCTCATAATCATCGCAAAGCACATATTAGAATCCTGAATGGATTCAATTTAAATAACCGCGGGTGAAACCCGTGGATAAGAATGAAACTAATAAAAGAACCCTGAATAGGGTTCAATAACAAAGCTTTACAGATATTGAACCCTATTCAGGGTTCTCTATTCTTCGTCATTGGAAACCACGGGTTTCACCCGCGGTTATGCAAATTCAAGTCCTTTGGACTTATAAATCAATTATATTGTTGATATGCATATGATTTTATGTCGAATTCACGCTAGTTTTTAAAAAATAGTTTATTAAAATCGCAAAAATGAAACAGAACATTGTAAAAATTCAATCCATCAAGCACATCACACACGATGTATTACAATTGGTAACGGAGAGACCGGAAGGGTTCAACTTCATTCCCGGTCAAGCCACCCACATTTCCATCAACAAACCCGATTGGAAGGACAAGAAGAATCCATTTACATTCACCAGTATTCCCGGAGATGATTTTCTTGAGTTTACTATTAAAACATATCCTGAACACAAGGACGTAACCAACGAATTGCTGAAATTAAAGAAAAATGACGAGTTGATTCTGCACGATGTGTTTGGTTCCATTGCTTACGATGGCGAAGGCGTGTTTATTGCCGGAGGTGCCGGTATTACTCCGTTTATTTCTATTTTCAGAGACTTGCATAAAAAGAAAGCAATTGGGAAAAACAAACTCATCTTTGCCAATAAAACGAAAGCGGACATAATACTGGAACAGGAATTTAAAGACTTACTGGGTAGGAATTTCATCAATATTTTATCCGATCAAAAGGTTGAAGGTTATGCCAACGGACAAATCACTGAAAATTTTCTGATTGCTTATGTGAATGACACCACCCAACATGTATATGTGTGCGGACCGCCGCCCATGATGGAAGCCATAGAAAAGCAATTGACAATGTTGCATGTGCCTAAAAAAGCAATTGTTGTAGAAACATTTTAAAGGTTGGAATTTAGTCAGCTATTCGTAAAATAAATAATTATATGCGCTATTTTGGAAGCAATATCAAGTTGATGGTAAATAATCTGGTGGTTAGTTATACCGATCAGGGCCCGGAGGAAGCGCCTGTTATTATTTTCATTCATGGTTTTCCATTGAACAAAACCATGTGGGATAATCAGGTGGATGCGTTGAAAGAAGATTACCGTGTTGTGTCGTACGATATTCGTGGGCATGGCGATTCGGAACCGGGAAATGAAGACTTTTCCATTAAACTGTTTGTCGCAGATTTACTCCACTTGATGGATGCCCTGAAGATTGAGAAAGCCTCCCTTTGCGGTTTATCCATGGGTGGTTACATTGCCCTGAATGCCATTGAAAACTTTCCTGAACGTTTTGACGCACTGGTATTGAGCGATACGAATTGTATTGCCGATTCGCCTAAAGCAAAACAGAAACGGTTGACTACCATTGAAAGCATCAGGGAGTTTGGAGTGGAAAAGTATGTAGATGACAGTATCGTGCATCTTTTTGCTCCCGAATCATTTATGACTCATAAAAATGAAATTTCGGAGGTAAAGGAAATGATACTCAATACTTCCGAACAATCGCTTAGTAAAACATTGATGGCATTGTCTCAGCGTAAAGCAACGTGCGGCAAGTTGCCGGAAATAACTATACCGGTGCTTTTCCTGGTTGGTGAAGAAGATGAAATAACTCCACCGGAAGCATCGGAGTTGATGCACCAAAAAATCAAGAACTCAACGATACACATTATCCCGCAAGCCGGTCATTTAAGCAACCTGGAAAATCCCGTTGAATTTAATAAGCAATTAAAGATATTTTTCGCAACGGTTTATAAAAAACATGAAACCGTGCAAGCCGATGGAAGTACTTCTGCTTTTTCACAGATACGGCATAAATTGAATATGCTATTAACTTTCAGTTCAATATAATAATGAAAAAGAAAAAACTTACAACAGCAAGTGGTCGACCCTATTCTGAGTTTGAAAACTCAATGACGGTGGGTAACCGAGGACCCGTTCTTTTGCAGGATTATTTTCTGCACGAAGATATGGCACACTTTAATCGGGAACGTATTCCAGAACGGGTGGTTCATGCCAAAGGAACAGGTGCTTTCGGCACTTTTACCGTCACACACGATATTACACACTATACAAAAGCGAAGATTTTTTCTGAAATTGGTAAGCAAACAAAAATGTTTGCACGCTTCTCCATAGTAGGTGGCGAAAAAGGAGGGGCCGACAGTGAAAGAGATCCGCGTGGTTTTGCTCTGAAATTCTACACCGAAGATGGTAACTGGGATTTGGTTGGAAATAATACACCGGTTTTCTTTATCAAAGACCCTAAAAAGTTCTCGCATTTTATCCATACGCAAAAGCGTGATCCAATGACCAATTGTAAAAGTCCGACCATGATGTGGGATTTCTATAGTTTGAATCCTGAAACCTTACATCAGGTATTAATCCTGATGAGCGACCGTGGAACACCGTTTTCTTACCGGAACATGGATGGTTTTGGCAGTCACACCTTTTCGCTTATCAATAAAAACAACGAACGTGTTTGGGTGAAATTTCATTTCAAAACTGTACAGGGAATTAAAAATTTCACAGAGAAAGAAGCCAATGAAATGAAAGGCATTGATCTCGACCATGCTCAACGGGATATGGTGGATGCCATTGCCCGAAAAGAATTTCCGAAATGGGCAATGAAGATTCAGGTAATGACCGATGCGCAGGCAAAAACCTTCCGATGGAATCCGTTTGACCTTACTAAAGTTTGGTTACACAAAGATTTTCCATTGATGGATGTAGGGATCATGGAACTAAACGAAATTCCAGAAAACTATTTCAGGGATGTTGAGCAATCGGCTTTTGCACCGGCACATGTTGTCGACGGCATTGGTTATTCGCCCGATAAAGTGCTGCAAGGCCGTTTACTATCCTATCCCGATGCACAGCGTTATCGCCTGGGCGCTAACTACGAACAAATTCCCGTAAACCAATGTCCATACGCAGTTGCAAATTATCAACGCGACGGATTGATGCAAACGGGAGACAATGGTGGAGCAAGTCCTAATTACCGCCCCAATAGTTTTGACGATATTGTTGCTGACGAAAGTTACAAGGAACCATCTATGCACCTGGATCAAATAACTGAGGAGTCAAACGTGGCCGATAGATTCGACCGGAATGTAAACGATGATGATCATTTTACACAACCCGGCTTATTGTATCGCAATGCAATGAATGAACAAGACAGAGTTCATTTGGTAAGCAATATCGTAAGTTCAATGAAAGGTATCGTCGGGGATAAAAAAGACGAAATCATTAATCGGCAATTGTGTCATTTTTTCAGAGCGGATATCCAATTGGGAATGGCTGTTGCAAAAGGCTTGGGCATTGTCATTGACGAAAAGGCAATGGATCATTTTAAATAAATTTACAAACAACCTTTGCAGAGATTAAACTTCTGTTTAATATGCAATACATAAAAAAAAACAAAATTATTATGAAAACAAAAATTAGTACCATCTATTTATTAATGGCATTTGCATTACTGACTTTCACCGGATGTTCAAAAGATGGAATGCCCGGACCTGCAGGCCTTGATGGACAAAATGCATCAGTATATTATTCCGAATGGTTTAGTCCAACAGTTTGGTCGGGCACTTCCGGCGATTGGTATTTCAGTGCAGCAGCTCCCGATTTGACAAAAAGCGTGGTGGAGAGTGGAGTCGTGTTGGCTTATGTATGGCTGGCAGGTGATATTTACAGTTCAACTACCGTACGCCCCTTACCGGCTTATGCCATTGGTGCCAATTGGAGCTTTTTAGTTCATCAATATGGAGCTATCGAGTTTACCAGCGATATGATTAATCAACCGCTTATTACTCATAAGTTCCGGTTTATTGCCATTCCGGGCACTTCTATTGCTTTAAAAACAGCCATGCT
>Ga0302292_1001716_pt1 | contig 13766 bp, 11 predicted proteins | sample III_Fen_N2_1_FD_194553 | JGI IMG/M metagenome (GOLD analysis project Ga0302292, IMG submission 194553) | Peat permafrost microbial communities from Stordalen Mire near Abisko, Sweden - III_Fen_N2_1 | ecosystem: Environmental > Terrestrial > Soil > Wetlands > Permafrost | place: Sweden: Abisko...
CACCCCGCGGAATGATTATCGTTAATACCAGAACCAACAAAAAACTGTTGTGGTGCAACGAAAACTGCCTAACGCCCCGCGAGATAGAAATAGCCGGCTACCTGGCCGAAGGCTATGATAGTAAGAAAATAGCCCAAAAACTATTTATTAGCAAGAACACGGTGGACAATCACAGGCGGAATATTTTGCGCAAAACACAAACACCCGATACCGGACTGGCCCTACTCTATGCACGCACTTTGGGACTTATCTAATTACCACTCCCGCGCTGATTTTAGCAATGAGATCAAAATCAATCATTATTTAGTGTATTTGAAATATATTCTCAATAAAAATATAAATAATCTTGAATTGCACACCGTTTGCCAACGAGTGACCTTGTCCGGTGAACCGAAAAACAAGTGAAGTTGGCGTTTGAAACTGTCCTGTTTGAGCGACGAAGGAGCGAGTTTGGACGGTTTCAGCCAACTGAACGTAAGTTTTTCGAGTGAAGCGGGCGAAGTCTTGACTTTTTTGCTTACTTTTTGTGTTAAGACAAAAAGTAAGTCAGGGTCTGGGGCGGAAGCCCCAACATAACAAAATAACTTTTTATAAATACGCTGCGGGTTTTATTAGTTTTCATTTCCAGTACTTTATAAAAACTACAACTCACCTAATCGTTCGGACAGATGACCTTGAAGCCATAGAAATGGACATTGGAGTTTCTTCAATGCACATTTCTATTTCTTCGTTGTACATTTTTATTCCGACAATGTACATTTCTAGTTCTAAAATGTATATTTCTAATTCTAAAATGTACATATCTATTTCTACGATGTACATCTCTAATTCTACAATGTACATCTCTATTTCTTCAATGTGCATTGTTGTCATAAAAAAGTGATCTATTGTTTTATTTATACGACTCAACGCCCTATCCTTCCACTCCATTATTTTACCCAACCGACTCGTTCAACCGCCCAATCGCATTAACACAACAGTACATCCCTTTCTCCCACTTTTAGGGCACTCTATCCACTACCGAAAACGATGCAATGCCGCTTCTACCCTACCGGATAGAATATCGTAAGTACCAGCTTGTTCCACCACCTATAGCAAAAAACAACTATTTTAAAAATTAATTAAAAGATACGATGTTAATACGAGAAATAGTTTCTACCTTTGGGGCTGAATTTAATTAAAAATAGCCAGAACATCATTATAAACTCAACTTAGTGAAATTCCTGTATAAGCACCTATAAAAAATACCCTTATTTTTATACAGTACTATTTATCAGAAAGGTAAGTTCAAATATCCTTATAGATAAAAGGGAAATAAGATCATCTAGGTGCCGATATAAATTGTTGGCAGCAAGCCGAAAAAAAAAAGAAAAGAGCGACGACTCATTTCGAGAGTGTTAATTAATGATTGAATAAGAAAAATATTATGACTGACTTATAACAAAAAATGCGAAATTTTAAAATTATGAAGCAAAAAATCGAAACCAGTTTAATTATTCTGACATTATTTATTATTCTGACATCTTGTGTAAAAAGAGAAGAAAGAATTCATAATTCTGAAGGAGAAGATTCAATTTCTGTTATAACAAAAGCAGAAAATAAAATCGGCAAAGTAGTTTTCTATCTTGAAAACTCTGAGAGTATGTTTGGCTATGTAAATGGTTTTACAGAATATGTAGATGTCGTTTCAGAACTATCAGAAAAACCAGAATTTGCAGCAGAGAAAACAGAAAGAGAGTTCTATTTCATCAATGGAGGTAGTCAGATTCAGAAAATTCCTTTGGGAAATAATCCCGCTGTATTAAAAACAAAATTATCTAAGGCTGGATTTAATTGTGGTGATATTACAAAAAGTAATTTGAATTCGATGTTTCAAATTGCTTTAGAGAAAGCCCAAAATGACACAATATCAATTCTAATCTCAGATGGAATTTATGACATTGGGAAACCTCAATCTCCTTTAAATGCATTAATTACTGAAGGGAAAGAAACAAGAAGTAAATTTATATATAGACTGCAAGATGGAGATTTACAAACACTTCTTATGAAACTTTCTTCAAATTTTAACGGCAACTACTTTTATAGCTCACATAGTGGTAAAAAACTCATTAATCAATCAAGACCATTTTATATTTGGATCTTTGGAAAAACTGAATTGCTGAACAAGTATTTTAACGAAGAGTACATTAGCCAACATTTAAAAGGATATGAAGATTATGCCCGTTTCCTTGTAATTGATGAGAATACAATACCATATCAAATAACGACTTCTATTAATCGAAAAGGAGAATTCAGACCTGATCATAATGTAAAGAACAAACTCATTAAAGCTGAACCAAGGCACGGAGAATTTCAATTCTCTTTTGCTGTTGATTTTAATTCATTACCATTTTCAGAGATTTATTTGACTGATACATCTAATTACAGTTGTAGTAATCCTAATTTCAAAATTACAACAGTTGAGAAAATCAAAGATAACCAAAAGCATGAAGTAACAGAATTTTCACAACCAACTCATATCATAACAGTTTATACTGATAAAAATCCAAATGGACATTTAGAAATTGTCCTTAAAAATGAAATTCCGAACTGGATTACAGAAACTGATATAGATAATGAGAATAACATAGATGATACTCACACTTTTGGATATAAGTATTTGACTAATGCTATTAGTGAAGCATATTCTAACAAAAACAACGGGAAAAAACTCGCAAAATTTAATATAGAAATCTCAAATTAAAAAATTATGAATGAACTATTTGCAGCACTTTACGAAAACAATTGGTTTGGTCTTTACAACCAAGACTTTCCATTGATTTTCGACAATTTATTTGATAATAGTGGTTACATTCTGATGGGCTTATCTTTTATTTTAATCCCATTGGTTTGTTTGAGTCTATTTTACTTCCTTTGGAAATATCCTTATGGTAAAATATGGCATTGGCTTGTTTGGCTTTTAGTTATAATTCTTATTGTATCAGGTGTAAGTTACGGTATTGCGAATACTGAAATCTTCGCTTCAAATAATCAAGCACTAAATGATGCATTGAATGATGCAAGTACCGGATATGATAATTATGCAGCATCATTACCTTTAAAATATGCTTTATTTAATGGAGCACTTACACTAGTTTTGGGATTTCTCTACAGTCTTGTATTAAAACAAATTAGCAAAATTCAAATTCATTTACCCTTTTAATTATTTAGCACAATGGCAAAAAAATTATATGTATTCGGTATAGGTGGTACTGGTTCAAGAGTACTGAAAGCAATGGCGATGTTATTTGCATCAGGAGCAAAACTTGAAAATGGATTTGATGTTGTTATTCCAATTATAATTGATCCTGATACAAGCAATGGTGATTTAAATCGCACTAAAGATATATTACGTTTGTATCAAGAAATTAGGAATCAGGTTGAGCAACCAGATGATTTTTTTTCTCAAGAAATTAAAACAATCAATGAGTTAGCCAATAATTCTGCTGTTGTAAATCCTGATTACTTTCAGTTCAAATTGAGAGATATAGATCAAAATACATTTAATCAATATATTGGATTTGATAGTTTGGGTGAGGATTTCAGGAACTCAACAGATGATAAAAACTTTGTAAGATTATTGTATTCAGAACAGAATTTGAGATCAAATCTAGATGTCGGTTTTAAAGGTAACCCAAATATGGGCTCTATAGTATTAAATCAGTTCACAAATTCAGATGATTTCACTAAGTTTGGGCAAACATTTAATGATGGAGATGCAATTTTCATTATCAATTCAATTTTTGGAGGAACAGGAGCAGCTGGTTTTCCATTATTATTAAAAAATCTCAGAGGAAATTCAAGTCTACCTCGTTATGCAAAAATCAGTGTATCACCAATTGGTGGTATAACTTTTTTACCTTATTTCTCATTAAGTAGACAAGATGAAATCAACTCTGAATCATTTGAAGAAAAAGCTAAGATTGCAATCGATTATTATAACAGAACTATTATTTCTCAAAACAAAATAAACACTTTATATTTTGTTGGTAATCGAGGTAATACAAACCATGAAGATTATGCCGTTGGCGGACAAGATCAAAAAAACAAAGCTCATTTTCTTGAACTTGCTGGCGCATTGTCTATTTTTGACTTTTGCAAAAATATTGATGCAATTACGAGTACAACTCAGATTAAAGAATTCGGTATTGAAAAAATCACTGAGAACATCTCATTTGACGACTTGAATATTGAAAATGCCAAACAACTTTCTACACCATTGACTAAATTCAAACTTTATACAGAATACTTGAATAAAGGACTACCAAAGGCTCTTATTAGTTCAAGATGGACTAAAGGTAATATTAAATTGGTGACTAAAAGTAAACAGTCCCTTCTAGACAAAAACTATTTCAATAGTGCAGAATACAAAACTCAAATTCAGGCATACAACAACTATTTTGATGAATGGCTCAAGGAAATGAAAGAAAACAAACCTGCATTTTCTCCTTTTGAAGAAATAAATTCAGACAATGCACTAGAAGTTGTCAAAAACAAAGTTCCTAACGGAAATAAGAGCTTTAAATCTCTTGATCTCGAAAACTGTTTGCTCTCTGATAATGTATCAATTCGCTCAACTGAAAAGAAACATACTACTTTAATCAAAATGTTTGGTAAAACAACTGAGAAAGTGTTATTAAAACGCAACCTATTAATTCGTTAAATTATGGCAAAAGTATATAGACTTCACGAAGGACAAGATGGCACAGGCTGGTTTTCCAGTAATCCTATCACAAATGATCAACTGAGAACTATCGTAACTGCCGGTACCGATGTGGCTACTTCAATTCCTAGCCCCTTTGCAAGAATCGACTTGGTTAAATCAGCATTTCTCTGGGTTGCAGAAAATGGCATTGAAGGCGAAACAGCGCAACATAAACTTGTTTCAGATGCTTTGGATGTAGCTCAGTTATTTTTTTTATATCCAAAACACAAAAATAAACTTAGAATTGTTTCATGGTCTCCAATAGAGCGATTTAATCAATTATCTCAAGATACAAATCCCAAACACTCAACTTTTGCAAATACGTTAGATATATTTTGGAGACAAGATGGTGAGGTATATAATTTCGATCAAGTAAATAGATTATATTTAGTTTTAAACAGTGATACAAATCAAGTTATTGGCGGAACGTCACCAGCAACTTTATTTTTCGCAGCTCCCGATGTAAAAGATGCAACTGAAGATTTAGATATAACTTGTGGACACGATATTTTATTTGATGATAATTACTACTCTTTGGCAAATCGAGATAAATCATTTGTTGAGTATATTTTTACATTATCAAAACAGAGTAATTTTGCTAATAATTTTCCAGAACTATATTCATACCTACAAGTAGTTAAAAATAATATCGAAAACCCGCTAAAATCGATTATTTCAAACCTAACCGCAGATAATATTGAAAACTTTTCCCCTTGTCCAGTTCTTGATAATAATATGGATCCTTGCGAAGTTCTTGGTATCCGTTTAGGTGTTCAAGCAAATGATGCAAGTATTATAGAACAAGAGAGTGATTTTGTTATTGTTCCTGGATTTACTATTTCAGGTTTAAGACCATTAGTTTTACCGAATGACAAATTTACGCATCGGTGGACTTATACTACTAATGGGGTTTTATGGAACTCAAATAATCAGATTCCTACAAAAAATGAATTAAATAATAGTAACTCAGTTCTACCAGTTCAGGGAGACCATTATCCATGGTTATCCATTGGTAATTTCTTAGAAGATACTATTATTGAACTTCCGTATTCAATTGACAGTACGAAATTTAAAACGTGTGGAGCTAAAAAACATTTATTGCCATTAACTCCTACTTTTTTTAAATTTTTCAAAGCTGAAAATGTATCTGACTATATTAAGATTGATGAATTAGCAGGTGGTGGCTTAGAAGTTAAACTTGAAATTCCAGTAAAAAATGGGAAAGTTACTTTTAAGAAAACATATCATCAAACATCTATTATTAAAATAGAAACTCATTTAGCAATTATACCATTCATTCATACAACAAATATTGATTTAGACTATACTTTAGCTCTTCAAGATAACAGATTTGATAGAAATCAAGATTTATATATCGAATGCTATGAAGGGTGTAGTTTAACTGAAATAAGTAATCCAATAGTTAGGAAACAAGGAGAGCTAAATACAATAAAAAGTATTTACTACAGAACCAAAAAATTTGATTCAGTTCGAATTGGATGTGATTTTTATGCTGGATTTATCGTGCCAACAATGCAAAAGAGTATTGCAAACCAACAAGTATCATTTGCAATTGACTTTGGTACTACGAATACTCATATTGAATATAAACACGGAACAAATGCAGAAAAAGCTATAGATATTACTACTGATTTGCCTATTTGGCAATCACTTATCGATAGAAATGAGAAAAATCTAAATCCGTTACAAATAGCAAATGACAATAATTTTGAACGAGAAATATTTCCATATCAATTCAATAAAAATACAAATTACAAATTCCCATTCAGAACTGCATTAACTTATAATCAGAATATCAATTTCAACGAACCTATTGAAGTATTCACTCACACGAATAATTTCTTCTTATTTGAAAAGATATTTTATTCTACTTATCTACAATTACATACCAAGTTAAAATGGAGTAATTACACAAAGCCTGAGGACAAGATTCTAGTTGAAAAATATATTGAATGTTTATTACATATTATTTTCTATAAGACACTTCTACTTAATGGAAATCCACAAAACACAAAAGTAACTTGGTTTTATCCTGTTAGTATGGATTCGTATGAATATGGAATTTTTAAAGAGGTTTGGGAAAAAGCATATAAAAAGATATTCAGTATTGACAATACTAATAACATTAATGCAATACCCGAAAGTATCGCACCGTACCTTCACTACCGAACAAATTATCCCGGGCTAAGTCTTTCAATCGATATTGGTGGGGGTTCATCAGATATAGCTGTTTTCAAGAATGCGAATGATTTACCTGAATTTATTTCTTCTTTTAAATTTGCTGGCAATGCAATTTTTGGGGATGGATTTCCTAATGGTGCTTTCAGTAATTCTTCTGATAATAATGGATTTGTGAAGTCTTATCGTCAACGAATTGAAAATGCAATAAAGATTGGATCACAAAAAGAAATTATTCTTAAGGATATAATTGAAAACAGAAAAGATTCTGCTGATTTTAGTAGTTTCTTGTTTTCGATGGAAACTGAAACGGATATTCACTTTAACTATACGACTCTTTTACGTCAAGATAGAAAAATGAAGTTACCAATTCTCATGTTTTATGGTGCAGTTATTTATTATTCCGCAAAACTTATGAAAAAGCATGGGATGAAAGAAATTCCTAAAAATATATTATTAAGTGGAACAGCATCAAAAACAATCAAAATTATTGATTCTATTAATGCTTACCCTAATATTTCAAAACTCTTTAAATATATTTTTGAAAAGGTTATGGAGATAAAAACAGATAATTTAAATATTGCTTTATCTGAGAATCCCAAAGAAATAACTTGTAAAGGTGTATTGAGAGCAGACATAAATGAAGATGTTACAAATTGCCCAATGGTTTTTTGGCTTGGAGGGGACAATGACTCTGTTTGGAGCAAAGCACTAAACAAAAACACCGACATTCCAAATACTCCGTATTATCGTGATTTAGAATCAGGAGATGTTAAATCTCTAATTGAAGACTCAATAAATGATTTCTTTAGTTTACTTGATAATTATTTTAAACAAATAAACTTTGAAGGTGACTTTGGTATAGACAATGAAGCTTATCAAAAATTTAAAGAAATGCGGTCACAAAACATTAGGGACTTTTTGGAACATGGAATTAAAGCATTTTACAAGTCAGCCGACAAACATATTGAAGAAACATTATTCTTTTATCCTTTAATAGGTATTTTAAATAAACTTGCATTTGAACTTTCAAATACTGATAATCAATGAGAAGAATAGTAAAACAATTGTTGTTATTGTTGCTCTTTGCAATCCTTTCTTCAAATTCCTATAGTCAACCGATACTTAATGATTCTACCAAAGCTTATGATTATTGGGCTAAACGTGGAATCATTGAGATGGTTTATGCAAATATGAAGGACTATTTAGCTACTAGTGACACTCTTAGATTTAAGAACGAAAATCAAGCTGCTAAAGATTTTAGAACGAAATTTATATTAAATATTGAAACAAAAAGTGATTCTGAACTTAATATCAATTTTCAATCAATTGTTCCATTTTTAAATAAAAATTATTGGTCAGCCACAGCATCGAAATTATGTGTTCCATTAATTCTGAATTATAATGAAAAAAAACAGTTGGATGACCAATTCTTCTCGATTAATACATCAAATAACAATAAAAATTGGAATGTAAAAAAAAATGAAATCTTAAAAAATTATCATTCTTCTTTAGAAAGTTTTGCCTATTCTCAAAATGACACAATATTTGAAAGTACGTCGACAAATACTACTAATGATGAAATATCTTCATATAATAATTTGACAAAATATATTGTCAATCTTCTTTTTTTAATTGTAGGGTTAATTATTGGAAGCTTTTCTGTAATATATTATTCAAAAAAGAGAATATATTCAATACTATCAACAGACAAAGTGAAATATATAAATGCATTAAGGAATTCTGAAAAAGTTCATGCTTTAAAATACATCGGCATTTTTGAGATTTTATATAGAAGTAAGGAGCGAAAAGATAAGGAAATACAAAAACTCACATCTGAAATTTCAAAATTAAAAAATGATACAAGCAAAAAAAACAGTGAATATGAGCCAAATATTCCGCAGAAAAGATCTGAAATAAATTCAAAAATAGCAGAAGATTTTCAAAATAATGAATTGACTACTCATGGAGAAAATGTTCCAAATAACGTTATTGAATGGAAAGTTGATCAAGAAATGAAATCAACCAATATTCTGTATTTTACTATTCCTGAGGCAGATGGTAGTTTTAAAAATGTAAATGGCAAAATTATCAAAGAGATAGATTGTTTCTACAATATTGAAATAGATAAGAATAATCAGAAAGGTAAATTGTTTTTTATATCTAGTGAATTTGATTCAAGAGCTTTAGACAATATTGATTATTACTTGAATCCTGTTTGTGAAATAGAAAATATATCTGATCGAACTCATGCAAAAAAAATAAATGTTGTAAACTTTGGAACCGTTGTTCTCATTGGGGACACTTGGAAAATTGAATCAAACAAAAAACTGAAAATTAGACTTTTATGATAATCTTACAGGCAACGCATACAAACGAGACATTCTACTATATTGAAGTTATTATTGTAATTTTAGTAATCTGTCTCCAAATAGTACATTCATTTAAACTTTATGGTAGTATTCAGAAACTACGGACAATATTTATTAAACCATTTATAATCAAAACAGGCTACATTGAAAAAGTCAAAATAGGTACAGTTGATGATGTTTTGTCAGAAGTTACTTATCATGATGAAGCTGATTTAATTATTGAAAGTAAATATTCTAAGATTAAAATTACATTGGTTGATAGCTTGGGACGAAATGAAGTTATTTCACGTATTAAACAAACTTTAAATTCATATTTAGTGAATAATTATGGTGCAGCAGTCAATTTTAGTATTATCAAGGACATTATAGATAGAGAGGTTGATGTAAGAGATGATGAAATTTCTCAATCAATTCCAACTCCTCTTTACCTTGGACTAGCAGCTACAATGATAGGAATTATTTTTGGTCTGTTGGCAATGCCCGAACTGAATGGGGATGGTTTTGCAAATGGAATAAACGCATTAATAGATGGAGTTAAATTAGCAATGGTTGCCAGTTTGACAGGACTACTCAGTACAACTCTATTATCCTCATATTTCTATAAAAGAGCAAAAAGAATAGTTTTAAGAGATAAGAACGATCAACTTTCATACTTACAAGCAAAATTATTACCTGAACTTGTACGAGCAGAGGACACAGGTGTATCTGGTCTAAAGGCTAGCTTAGACAGATTCGCAAGAGAAGCAACAAAAATTTCTGACAATGTGAAAATTGCAGCAAATCAAACAGGAATGAATCTTCGAGCGCAACTTGATGTCATTTCAAAGGTTGAGAGACTGGATATGACTCGTGTGTCTAAAACAAATTTGGAACTTTTTGATCGTTTAGATTCAAATATGATTGCTTTCAATCAATTCTCGAACTATTTGACATTAATGAATAAAATATCTGAGAATCTTTATAACTTTTCAACTAGAACTGAAAATGTTGAAACGATTGCTAATGAGATAAAATCAACTTTAAAGGACTCTCAAGAACTTTCAAAATTCCTAACAATTCATTTTCACCAGATTCAATCAGCAGGTAGTGCTGCTTTAAATGCTGTAAATTTATCGGATTCGCATTTCAGGGAAGCAATTGAAAGACTCTCAACTGAAACGAATTCTAGAATTTCAGCGTTAAATAGCATATCTGATAACACAGAAACAACAATAAAAGATACATTTGAAAACGTTGGAAGCAAATTAAATGAAATTACAGAGAAACACCTAAATTCATTAACTGTGGCTTACAATGAATCTATTCCTCATTTTGAACAATTAGACAACTTAAAACTAATTCCGGAAATACAAGAAAAATCTACAAATCAATCAAAAGAACTAATTGATGCTATTAATCAATTAAATAGGTCATTAAGTAATATAAGCAATAGAATGGACAATCAATCCGTACTTGCTAAATTGGATTCAATAGAAAAAAGTTTAAAACGTAGAAGTAGTTCGAGTAATCCTACGGAAAAGCAAGTAACAGAAAAAAACATTAATAAAGGCTTTTTTAAAAACCTAAGAAGTAGATTTTCAAGAAAAAACAAAACAACGAATCATGAAGAGTAATAATATTTTTTGGATTAGTTATTCAGACTTAATGACCAGTTTGTTTTTTATTATGTTAGTATTATTTGTGGTCACAATTGGTTACTTACAATTCCAAAAACAAGCAACTGAAAAACAATTAAAGAAAATTGAAGAATTACAAACCGCTGTCAAAAGATTACCTGAAAATTATTTTGAGTATCAGCCGCAATACAAAAGGTTCAAACTAAGGAATCAAATTCAATTTGATAGAGGGTTAGCAGACATCAAACCTATGTATATTGATTATTTAGAAAAAGTCGGGAAGTCTATAAATGATACTATTCAAAAATTATCAGCTAATGAAAACTATAAAAATTTCGAAATAAAATATCTAGTTGTTATTGAAGGTATGGCATCAAAGGATCCATTCCCTGACAATTTCAAATTAAGTTACAATAGAGCCTTTTCTATTTACAAATTATGGAAAAATAAATTTAAAAATTCTATTTTGTTTAATCCTGAATATTGTGAGATACAGATATCCGGTAGTGGCATTGATGGCATAAGGGAATATTCAGGTATCAATGAATATAAAAATCAGCAGATTTTAATTCACATAGTCCCTAAAATTGGTAAAATACTCGAAAAATGAAAATTTTAAATTGGTTGTTACTTTTTTCAATATTGTTGTGTATCTCTGTTTTTTTTTATGGCTGTTCAGGTTGTTCACAATCAGGCATTAGAGATAAAAATAGAAGTACTACCTCAAATAATCATCACTCAAGTTTTCAAAACAGAGGAAAAACTATAGTAAAAATGGAACAAGTTGGTGGAGTCTATCAAATACCTGTTGATGTAAATGGAGTAAGAATGTCATTTATTTTTGATACTGGAGCAAGTAACATCTCTATTTCAACAACTGAAGCAATGTTTTTGGCAAAACAAGGTCTTTTGTCAAAAGAGGATATTGTAGGTTCTCAAAAGTATATGGATGCAAATGGTGATATTTCGGAAGGCACAGTGATAAATCTAAAAACAATTAAAATCGGAGATCGTGTATTAAATAATATCGAAGCAGGTGTCGTTGATAATTTAAATGCTCCTTTATTATTTGGTCAATCGGCTTTGAGTAAGTTTGGTAAGATTTATATTGATAATAAAAGAGGTGAAATAACATTTGAATAAATGACACATAAATTGATTTATAAAATTCTCATTCTTCTTGCTTTATTAACTTCCTCATGTCATTCTAAAAGTGGAGAACGGAAAAATCGAAACAACAATGAATATATTTCAGGTAAGGTTGTTCGCATTTTAGATGGAGATACTTACGATTTACTTATCGATGGTAATCAGACCATGAGAATAAGAATGGAAGGTATTGATGCACCTGAAAAAGGTATGCCATTTTATAAGGTTTCAAAGAATTATCTTGGGAAATTATGTTTCGGGAAGCAAGTTAGATTTAAATCCAGCGGAAAGGATATACATGATAGAAATCTTGGGTTTACATACTTAGAAGATGGAACTGAATTATGTCACGAAATGATTAGAGCTGGACTAGCCTGGCATTACAAAAAATATAATTCAGATGAAGATTTAGCAAATTTAGAACTAGAAGCTAGAAATTCGAAAACAGGAATATGGGAAAACGACAACCCAATGCCTCCTTGGGAGAACAGAAAACTACATAGGCTGGGTATTTCGACAAAAGATTATTTTAGATAATCTGTGTTTAGGGTGTAGTCCCCTAATTCGTCCACGTTTGCACTCTGTGACTAGTTCAAGTTTAGCGAAGCGTAACTTGGACTATGCAGCGCATAGGAGCTAAGGTGTTTTGTGTCTTGTTTGAAAAAACAATCTATTCTTATTTTTTTTCTCTAACGAGCAACACACCGATTACAAATCGGCGCGAGCGTGGGCAGATGGACAATGAAATAGAAAATTGAATTAAAACATAAAAATAAAAGAAGGAAATCCCATGCAGAAAAAGTCTTTAGTGGTAATTGACATTCAAAATGACATTACCAAAAATTACAAAGAGATCATTGGCAATATTAATCGGGCAATAGATTGGGCAGTGGAAAATGAAATTCATGTCGTTTACATAAGGCATTTTAATTTATCTGATGGCACAAGGACTTTCAAACCTAATACTCATGGGTCTGAATTAGTTTCGGACATGAAATTGGTTTCCAAAAACATTTTTGAAAAGTCCAAAGGCAACGCATTGACCAGCGAAGATTTTACTGACTTTATCAAGAAAAATGGAATAAGCGAATTTTACATTACAGGAGCAGACGCCATTGCCTGCGTGAAATCAACCGTATTTAATATGTGCAAGGGAAACTACAAAGTTACAGTCTTATCAGATTGTATTACGAGTTATGATAAAAGGAAAATTGACGAAATGCTGAATTATTACGAAAAAAATGGCAGTAAAATAATTAATTTGAATGACTTGTTAGATTCCCCTGTCCTCGCGAATATATAACCATTACTTGCTTGCACAAAAGTGCGGGCTGGTCGGTGGGAACCAATCATAACCATTCTGCAAAGAATAAGATAAATACATCCGGAGGGACAGGGTGAAATTTATATCTTTTGCCTGTTTTTTATTGTAATATTTTAACCCTTGTTAATTCCTATGAATGCAACTCCCCTTGTCATTTCAGCCATTCTGATACTGATAATTGCTTATCGGTTTTATATCAGTTTTGTTGCTGCAAAGATTGCCACTATCAACGACGGCAATATAACTCCATCGGGTCGGCTTTACGATGGACAAAACTATGTTCCGATGAGCAAATGGGTGTTATTTGGTCATCATTTTGCAGCCATAGCAGGAGCAGGTCCTTTGGTAGGTCCGGTATTGGC
>Ga0302292_1001718_pt1 | contig 13755 bp, 14 predicted proteins | sample III_Fen_N2_1_FD_194553 | JGI IMG/M metagenome (GOLD analysis project Ga0302292, IMG submission 194553) | Peat permafrost microbial communities from Stordalen Mire near Abisko, Sweden - III_Fen_N2_1 | ecosystem: Environmental > Terrestrial > Soil > Wetlands > Permafrost | place: Sweden: Abisko...
GGAATAATCGCGTTGCAAACGCAAACGACCGGTAGAATCCCAAACCGACCACACGCCTACTCTGCAATTGTGCTCAAATGTACCTTCTGCCTTTTTCAGACCGTTTCGGTAGTATGAAACATAATTTCCATCCAATTGCTTATTGAGCAGCGTGTATTCGCAACGTAGATTTCCGTCCTGAAAGGATTTCGTTTCTATTTGTGCCGATGTAATTACAGACCATGTGCAAAGGGCTGCAATCAACGTAAATTGTATCAATCTGTTAGAAGATTCCAAGAGTCTATAATTTTAAGCGTGTTACTACTAGTTATAATCTCATAGTCTTCATCTATAATCACAAACTCTTTCACCAATCTGAAACCTATCTGCCTGTAGCCTTGAGTGGAGTAATAGCTGAAAAAACAATCTGTTTGTCTTTCCGGTTGAAAGCGATAGGAATCACCGATCACCAATTTACGCTTGATCGCCATCGGGTCATCTGGCTTGTGTAAGTACATGTAATCATACCACCATCGTGAAAGTGTACCGTCTCTTACGTAAAGCAGTGATTCGTCTTTAGTGCCGAGCAACCAATCGGAATAGTTTTTACTAAAATCAGATTCCAAATCGTTGGTTTCCAAATAATGTTTCGCAGCAATCCATTCTGAGCTGTTTGGTAATCTGTAAATAAACCGAAGGACTTTTTTATTCTCTTTCAGTGTTTTCCATTTACAATAATTCATTGCATTGTCCCAGGAAATCCCTAGCACCGGATAATCATCGTAGATTTTGTCGGTGATGTATTTTTCCCAATCTGCTCGTTTTGCAATTGTAGAATCTGGCAATTGCGACCGATAATAATGATCCGACGAATCTTTACGTATCGCTTTTAAGTATTCCTTGTATTCGCGAAACGTGACTTGTTTGCTTATTTCAAACGACGGAACTTCATATTGTTGATCTGAAACCGTATCGCCGATCAATTGAAATAGGTTGATCGATTGGGTAGGAATATGATAAACGGAACCAGACAAAGGCTTCTGTAACGAAAAGACCATCCATAAAAATGTTCCCGCAAAAAGAAGTGTACTTATTTTTTGTTTCATTCTACCTACAAAGTCATTTCAGCTAAAAGTAACAATAAAATGACGCCGGTTTAGTCCTTCGGTCTGTAGATGGAAAAGGTAATTCCCCAAACAATCAACGTGACAGAAGTATACGTCAAAAAGAGCGGAAGCAAGTAAATCAATTCGACATAGGTGAGGTCATTTGCCCATAAAACAGGCCATAAAAAAGATGCGCTTACCAGTATTAACTGAACAAATGTGTGAATCAGTTGATATTTTCTCGGAGAAATAACGCGTTTATTGAGTCGTCGGTTGACCAAAAGAATGATCACCAATGCAGGCAGCGAACATAAACCGCTAACTACGCATGCGATTCCGGAAAACAGTCCTATTTGATACAAATCATCTTCGGTTCTGGTGAAATACGCTTCTAAAACTGAATAGGCACAACTACCCACAAAAATGGTAATCAACCAATTGAGGAGCGTAACTCGAACGGGAATGATCAATTGATGCTCCATTCCACGTGGTATTTAGATCGTCTTTGCTTAACCGATTTCATCTAAGATCTCACTCGAATAAGGTGACGGCGCTTTGACTTTATGACGGTAAATAGCAAAGGTTACCGCCCAAGTGCAAAATCCTGCCAACGTATACGAAATCGCAACTAACAAAAATTGAAACGTTTCTGTTCCCGACAAACCATCGGCAAAAACATACAGCACAAAGAAGGTAAGCATTGCCAAGAACAAATGGATTGCCATGTGAATCAACTGATAAGCTCTTCGCTCTAACTGGCGTTTATTGAGTTGCCAATTGGCAAGTGTCATCAGAAGTATGGTCGGGAAAGAAGTCATACCACTCATTATAACCGATATGAGCATAATTCCACCTGCTTCTCCCAAATCATCAGGTCCGCCTTTAAACAAGGAAGCCAGTAACGGCCACAAAGCACTTCCGATCAATACGGCAATGATCCAATTGAGGAACGTGCGCCAAACAGGGATATGAGTGGGTTGTTTCATGGTGATTTTTTTACTGAATATAAACGATTCTTTCATTCGCTAAAGGTCTTTGACTATTTTTAACCTTCATTGGGAAAACGGATGTGATAAAATGTTTTTTTATTTAATTCGTCTCAAACGTACCACAATGCTACCTTACTTTTTGCCGAGGCTGAAAAAGTAAGCAAAACATCCTCTTGCGCCATTCTAAGCCGCTCCTGAAAAATGGCTCTTTCTGTGTTTTAAGGTCAAAAGTGTCAGATCGGGATCTGAAACGCAAGCGCTTTTGACAAAACACAACGAAACAGCCATTTTTCTTACGTCGCTTCCAAGAATTGGCGCTGTCCGCAAACTAAATTATAGTTTAAAAGAAGATCATTAGATTACGATGTTTTCATTTCGCCTAAAATTGGTTAGTAGTATATTTGCGACTAGTCAATTTTTTCTTTTCATTTCCGTTAAACCGATTGTGAACTAAAGTGTACCTGTCATTATGAGATTGCGTTTGTTATTCTTGACTTTTACTTGTTGCTCTATCTTAACGATGGCTTGGTCGCAACGTTCGACACATTCGTTATCAGACAAAAAACAATTCCTGCAACTAGCCGGTCAACCGCTTTCTTCTAAATACGGTAACATTGCATCGATTAAGTTGATTGTGGATACCAAAACGGAAAAACTGTACTTTATCAGTTCCAAGTACTTCCGGTATCACTACGATTTTGTGACCCAACAATTGTTTTACCCGCACGATTTGTTTGTGTTCAACGAAGAGAATTACAGTGCTTTTTCGAAGCGTGATTACCTGCTGGCCAATATCAATTGCAACGAAGCCAGTGGAATGTACTACATCGATCTTTCGGTATTCGATCAAATGCCCGCCAATCGGATCATTCAATTGTTTGACGCCGTAAAAGCAAATTCCTATTTCAGCGAACAACTGGTGTTTTTGCTCAATACCGAACGACTAATCGCCCTGCAACCCGAATTGGACAAACGCATCAAAACCGCCACGCCGAGCACCATTTATGCCGCCATCGATTACCAAGCCATTAGTGAAGGAAAAGTGAAAGGTCGTTTGCGTTTTGAACCACATTTGGATTCGTTGAAAACACCGCTTTTGGCCACCGATATTGTGTTTACACAAGCAACTCCAGAATATTTACCTACAGTGCGCGGATTGATGCTGACGGCTTTTCAAACACCATTGAGTCATTTGGTGATCTTAGCTAAAAACCGCCACATTCCTATTGGAGTTTACACAAGACTATACAATGATTCACTCTTGCGGTCACTCGATCAGCAATGGGTGGAACTCACCATTTTGTCAGATACATTTTACATCAAAAAAGCTGAAGTTTCGTTGGGAACTCCGACTGCCAAAACCGTTCACCTGAAAAAAGATCTAAAAACCGTTTCGCTCATTGATGCTGTAGCATTAAACCCAAAACTGGCAGAAACCGTTGGAAATAAAGCGGCCAACTTCGGGTTGCTTTACACGGTGAGTCAATCGGGTAAGTTCAAGGTGCCCGAAGCTGGTTTTGCTATTCCGTTTTATTGGTACGAAGCGCATGCAAAACGTTCGGGGGCCGATAAGTTGATCCGTCAATTAATCGAACATCCTCCACTCGACCCCGATTCATTGCAACTGCAACTCAAAGCCATTCGGAAGTGTTTTACGAAAACCAAAGTCGATACGGCTCTCCTTCATCAATTGGAACAAAAACTGGATGTTTCAGGCTTTAGAACCTTTCGTTTCCGTTCATCGACCAATGCAGAAGATGCGGCCGGCTTTTCAGGAGCAGGATTGTACGCCTCCAAAACAGTTGATTTAGACGATTGCAACAAAACCATTTCCAATGCGCTGCAAGATGTTTGGGCCAGTTTGTGGTCGTATGAAGCGTACATTGAACGAAATTATTTCGGCATTGCCGACGAAGATGTGGCCATGGGCGTTTTGGTTCATCGTTCTTTTCCGGATGAAGCAGCTAATGGAGTTGCGATCACCAAAAACATTTACCGCGACAGCTACGCCGGGTTCATTATCAACGTTCAAAAAGGAGATGTGAGTGTTGTTACACCGCCCGCAGGTGTGGTTTGCGATCAATTGGTGTTGTATCCGGCAAACGAATTGTCTGCGTTTAAACGAACAACCGAAGTCATCACTACCTCCAACCTCAACGACGGAAAATTGGTACTTTCGGATAACGAACTGGAACTTTTACAATCGGAATTGGAGCGCATCAAACGCTATTACTGGAAATACGCCTATTACCCAAGAATCAACGAGCAGTACGACACTTTCGGGTTGGACCTAGAGTTTAAATTCAGCGCCGAAACGCGGGAGTTGTATATTAAGCAGGTGAGGATTTATAACGACTAAATGATGTTGGATGATTAATTTTTGATGAGATTTTACTTGGAAGCTCAACCTCGGAAATCGTGAAGAATGATCCATTTTAAATTCGGAAATTATAAACGGAATTTAGGATTAAACGACTTGATCATTCGTCCAAACACCATCTGTTTTCAATTCCCGAAATTGTGATTTTGACCTTAGTCTCATCAAAAATCAAGCATCTAACATCAAAAATCCTTCCTAAGCGAATTCCGCCAACTCCAGCCAACGCTCAGTCGCTTCATCAATGCGCCCAACAATCTCGGCAAGTTTGGTACCTGCATTCATGATGTCGTCGTTGCTCGATTCCGGATTCGAAAGTACATTGGTAAAAGTTTCCTTCTGTGTTTCCAAGGTTTCCAGTTCTTTTTCCAGCTGTTCGAATTCTTGTTTTTCTTTAAAGGAAAGTTTCTTTTTCTCAGCAGCTGAAGTAGTACTTTCTGACATTTGGGTCACTTTCACCGCTTCAATTTTCTCTTCCGTCGGTTTTTTATCGCGTTTGTTGTCTTGTGCCAGTTGTTTGCGGTATTCGGTGTAATTTCCGATGATGTCTTTGATTGCGCCTTGTCCTTCGAATACGAAAACGTGATCGACCATTTTATCCATGAAATAACGGTCGTGCGATACCACGATCAAACAACCTTCAAACGTGCGGAGGTAATCTTCCAAGACACTCATTACGAAGATATCGAGGTCGTTGGTTGGCTCATCCAGAATCAAGAAATTGGGATTGGACATCAAAACCGTCATCAATTTCAAACGACGTTTTTCACCTCCACTAAGCTTATACACATAATTGTAATGCATATCGCGGTTGAAGAGGAAACGTTCCAAAAACTGAGCGGCAGAAAGTTGTCTACCTTTTTCCAATGGAATGAACTCAGCGATATCGCGGATCACGTCAATGACTTTTTTGTTCTCGTCTACTTGGATCAATTCCTGGCTGTAGTAACCAAACACAACTGTTTCGCCTACCACCACTTTTCCAGCGTCGAGCGGTTCACGTTCCTGAATCATGTTCAAGAAAGTTGATTTGCCGGTTCCGTTGTTTCCAACAATTCCCAAGCGTTCTTTTCGGTTGAAATGGTACGAGAAGTTGTCAATGATCTTTTTATTGCCGTAAGATTTACCGATTTTGTGGAGTTCGAGGATTTTAGTTCCCAAACGTTCCATTTTCACCGGAATTTCCATTTCGCTGTCGTCGATGCGCTGACTAGCTACTTTTTTAATATCCTGAAACGAATCCAAACGTGCTTTTTGTTTGGTGCCGCGGGCTTTTGGCTGACGACGTACCCAATCTAATTCCTTGCGAAACGTATTGCGCGCTTTATCAATCGTAGATTCCAATTGTTCCTGACGTTCGGCTTTTTTCTCGAGGTAATACGAGAAATTTCCTTTGTAACGGTAAATCGTTTTGTCGTCCATTTCCAAAATGGTATCACACACAACTTCTAGGAAATAACGGTCGTGCGTTACCATCAAGATCGTTGATTTAGACTTGGAAAGGTATTCTTCCAACCATTCGATCATATCGAGGTCGAGGTGATTGGTCGGCTCATCGAGCAAGAGAAAATCAGCTTCGGCCACCAATACTTTCGCCAGCGCCACGCGTTTTTTCTGTCCACCGGAAAGACTCCCGATTTTCAGGTCCGTATTATCAAGTTTCAGAACGCTCAAAATCTGATTCACGCGCACTTCCACATCCCACGCATTGAGATCGGTCAATTCCTGAAAACAATCGTTTACAGCATCTTCATCACCGCTTTTGAGTGCGAGGTTGTATTTCTTTACAATTTGAATTTCAGGCAAATCATGCGCAAAAACGGCCTCCAAAATCGTGTGATTCTCATCGAGATTTTCGCTTTGTTCCATGAACGCAATGCGAATGTCGTTGCGGTATACAATGCGCCCGGTATCGTAATGCTCTAAGTCCATGAGGCAACGCAACAAAGTTGTTTTACCGCTTCCGTTTTTTGCAACGATGGCTACTTTTTGGCCAAGGTCGATTCCGAAATTGAGGTCTTGAAATAATATGCGATCACCAAACGATTTGGTTAGATTTTCAACTGAAAGATAATTCATAATGTGTTTAAACTTGAGCGGTAACTGATGAGAAGATTCTCACAAAACGCTCGGTATGCTCGATATCTTTAAAAACGAAGTGCGTGATTGCTTAACGCAATCGATCCATCGAATCCAATAACTTGCGGTCTTTGTTCACACCACGATTTCCTAGCCATACCAACGGAAGACCAACAATCATGAGGTAAACCGGTACGCCGATGTGCATGGAAACTTTAGTGATTGTAAGCAAGGTGAAATTGAAGTAAAGTGCAACGAACAATCCGATAACAACCAGCAGGTAAAACGTGAGTACGAAACGTCCTAATCGCAATTGCAAACGCAGGTTTTTATACAGAATAATGGTGATTAGCAACAACACCATCAAAATCACATTTCCCCAGTAAAGAGGCAGCTGCAACATATTCAATGGTTCTGAATCAGTAGCAAACAGTTCGCGCGTGTTACCGAATAAGGTAAAATGATAACTCACATCTTCATTGGAGAAGGTGAACATTTCCATTCCCAACAATGGAAGTGCCACTAACAATAGAGCTACTAAATAAAAAACGGTTTGAATGCGTTGGATCATGTTTTTGAATTTTCGTCAAAAGTACCGAAAATAGTGAATTGGATTGATGATTCGGGTGATTTTAATTGAAAAGCGAGGTTTAGCTAAATGATGAATTATGAATGATCAATTATAAAGATTGGTAATGGTAGAAAGCGCGATTCAGGTCGTATAATTGAAACTGTAAAATTGAAAATTGAAAAAATATATTCACCTGAATTCAGGGGGATTTACGTAATTAGATTCATAATTGATCGATTACAATCAACAACAGAATCTTCTGTGAAGAATAGATTCAAGGAATATTGGTTATATTCGATGGTTCCGAAAATTATTGACTTATAATATCAAACATAATCGAATACAACTATGAACGTTGCTTTAAAAATAGTTCTACTATTAGGTCTATTGTGGTCATCTGACTTTTTAAATGCTCAGAAATATGGAAATGTGTGGCAATTAGGAAACAACCTAGGCTTAGATTTCAATAATTGTGATCCTGTAGTAACCAAAGGCGGTAATAATGATGGTTTTGAAGGAACATCTTCCATTAGTGATGAAAATGGTCAACTGCTATTTTATACTAACTCAGACGCTGTTTGGAATAGAGTTCATAGCGTTATGCCTAACGGTTTAATCAATTCTACCGGTGGCACCTTATCACAAGTGCTTATAATTCCGCAACCTCAATCCAACAATCTATTTTACATTATTACAACTCAGATACAAGCGGCCGGCAGTTTAAAGCTTCAGTATCATACTGTTGACATGAGCTTAAACGGAGGATTGGGAGACGTCAGCAGTCCAAACAACCTATTAACAACAACCGATGTTACAGAACAAGTATGTGCAACTTACCATAGTAATGGGGTAGATATTTGGCTCTTAACGCATGAATACGGAACAACCAATTTCATGGCATTTCTGGTAACTTCAAGCGGAATTTCTTCCACACCAGTAATTTCAAGTATTGGTCCTTCACATACTACGTGTATCTCTAATTTTAATGCACGTGGAGAAATAAAATTCTCTCCTGACGGAACAAAACTAGCTTTTAATGGAAATGGCGTAGGAGGTAACGATGCTTCAAATATCTTGTGTCTTTTTGATTTTGATAATGATAATGGTCTAGTGAGTAATCCTGTTAATCTTCCGTTTAGTCGCGGTGAATTTGGCCTTTCGTTTTCACCTGATAACTCCAAACTTTATGGTGCTACATGGAAAGCCTTTGGATTTACTTTAAATGATTTTAGTTATTTATACCAATTTGATTTATCGAGTTCAGATCCAAGTACTATAATTGCCTCTAAGCAAATCATTGATTCCGCTACATTACAAAACAGTTATGGCTCATTGAAAATTGGTCCGGACGGCAAAGTGTATGTTCGTTATGTTAATACTGATTACTTAGGTGTTATCGCTAATCCGAATCAGGTTGGCGCGGCATGCAATTTTATTCGAAACGGACTATTTATTGGGTCCCAGGGTTATCAATACGGATTAAATAATTACATTGAATATACAACTTACTGCGACGAGCTTTCAATAACCGATCAAATCTTAAAAGAAGACAAAACGTTAGTTCGGATACTTGATTTCATGGGTAATGAAACAATGTACAAATCCAATACTTTCTTGATTTACGTCTATAGTGATGGTACTACCCAAAAAGTATTTCGAATTGATTAAACAAACAATTCAGATTGGTCAATTTCGGAATGGACTTTGAATTTCAGTGACCCGCCCCCGCCCAGATGGACCAATCGGACAGGAAATCACGAATGTGAGAATCACTATTCAACATAAAAACCTTGTCGACTTAGAGAAGATAATTGAAATGGGCTTTCAGGGGTAATTTACTATTAAAGAGCACAACCCTCTTAGAATCTGACGTACTGCATATTTTCCACCACGAATTAATCCGTATTCTAAGACATGTGCAAATTTTTAAGCTGCGAATTCATGGATATCTACATATGGTGTCCCTCTTTTAGCAATTGCAAACATTCTGCTGATTAGTTTATTTCTCACGATATTGAGTGCGCTCATTTTGCTTTTACCCTCTTGTAATCTTTTCTGATAGTATATTTTCATTTCTGCATTGAACTGGATGGCAGAAAGCGCGATTCAGGTCGTATAATTAAAAATGTGAAATTGAAAAGGAAAATTTAATTTACAAGCTTTAATTTCTGAACTAGACTAATACTGGAGTTCGATATTGGGGAAGATTGAGGTTGAATACTAGAATCTAAAAAACATAGAAAAACGATAGTTAACGTGGGGTTCATTGAATTGCTTTTGCAAAAATGGAGATTTTAGATAACTTTGAGAGAAGCATCCAAATACGTAACACAACTAAATAGTCATTATGGAGATTCTAGTCAACCATCCGCGCCTTTCGATCAGAAGACAACTGGCTGAAAGCATCATCGAAATCGCCAAAGTTTACGGTGTCATCAAACCATTGCAATTCGTTCATTCTAACGCACATTATTCAGCAAAACTGGAAGCAATGCGTTCTCTTCCAAGCGGAACTATTGGTTCGAATATCGCCGAAATGTTAGACAACGAAGGTCTGAAACTGATTCCACGTTTTGAAAACCATGATTTGAAACATTTAATTCTCGGCTACGGCATGAGTACAATCGACGAACTCAGAATGCAAGCTTATTTATTCGGTAACGGAAATAGAAGCGTCTCTTGCATGCTGTTCTTATCCTCTGCCCTTCTTTTGCCGAGTAGTTGGAACACACTTTTTCAGGACTTTAAAAAAGGAAAAAACAATCCTTCCATTTTGAGATTATCAATCGATGATTGTATGAATGAGCGAATTGAAGTGGTTCGGCAACAGTATAAGATCAGATAGTGTGTTAAAAATAAGAACGCTTAAAGTATGGCGCAAAAACAGGCAGATTGAGGAACTAACAAACAAACTAGCACAAGTGGCAATTCCAGTGTTGAATGAAAACACGGTAGATGAAATTCAAGCAACGAAAATCAATGTGCGTGTACCATTTGTTAACCAAGGAATTGAATGGTTCATGATAATACCAACTCGTATTCGGTTGGAAGAAAAGGAGAATGGAACACTCGTAACTTGTATTGGTGATGTAACAAAACCAGTACTTTTATCATTGACACTTGGAATATTTGGATCTTTACCAGCACTATATTATAATGATTTGGTCCTAATAATCATTATGTATTTGATCTTTTCTACCATTATCTTCTTTGTTATTCTAAATCGTATTATTCATACAACTCGAGATCACCTGAAAGAAATAAACATCTAATCTTCAGTATCTAAACATCAAAAAAACATGAATTTTAAGAAATACAACTCCATAGAAAATTCATATCAAGAAGACTTTATTCATTCTCTCATTGAACAAGGGTTTGACGAACTTGAGTATATCGTTCAGGAAAAGGTTCACGGTGCAAATTTGAGTTTCATTACAGATGGTCAAACCATTAAGAGTGCCAAACGAACAGAATTGATTCTTGACAATGAACCTTTTTTTAATTCACAACTTGTTCAAGAAAAGTATTCAGGCAACATCAACGCATTGTTTACTGCTGTTTCAGAACGATTTGATGCCAAAATAGTAAGCATTTTCGGGGAATTGTTCGGTGGAGGTTATCCTCATCCTGATATTCTAAAAGACGACCATGCGAAACTTGTACAGCGCGGTATTTACTACTGTCCTGCAAATGATTTCCTAGCTTTTGACATCCTCATAAATAATGAAACATACTTAGACACTGAAACAGTATCCGGACTTTTCCAAGAATTCGGTTTTTTATATGCTAAATCCTTGTTTAAGGGTCATTTAAAGGACTGTTTAGCCTATTCTAACTCGTTTAAAACAACTATACCAAGCGAATTTGGACTTCCGGAGCTTAATGGAAACATTTGTGAAGGTGTTGTGATTCGTCCTGTCAAACCTACCTTTCTGCGAAATGGTTCCAGAGTATTGATTAAAAACAAAAATGAGCGATGGGCAGAAAACAACAACTTCATTGACAAGACCATTTTACACCAACTGTTGAATGATGGAGAAAACGAATTAAGTGACAACGCACGTTTTTTATGTGAAGAAATTTACAAACTCATTACCCAGAATAGATTATCCAATCTAATCAGTAAAATAGGTGAAGTAAATCCACTAAAAGATTTCGGAAAGGTCCTTGGATTATACAACAAAGACGTTCTAACCGACTTTATGAAAACCTACCAAAACGCCTATGATGCGTTGGAGAATAACGAAGGGAAAGCAGTCAACAAGTTTTTAAATAAACACTCCGGACAATTAATCAATGACTACTTTGAGAATTAGATACGTTTTGTGAAACAAGTGTTTTGGATAACTCGGACAACCATAAAATAGCCTCAACCGTATGTAAACGAAGTGACAACTAAACAGAATTAATTACTTTTGAACTTTCGATAGCACAATGAGCGTCAAGACTTTTCGTCAGCTATTCATTTTCCTAGTTTCCTTTCTGGTTATTGGCTGTAAACAACAAATGCCTTCAACGTATGAGGTTCATTATCCGGAAGGATTGAAGGATAGCGCTGTTTTTGTGAACTATAATCTGAGTGCCGACAGTTCCTGCAATTTCTACATGAAATACACCCTGTTTTTTCGACTCTACAAGAAAAAGGGAATTGAATCGGCGTATCAGTATTACCTACAACATCCTGAGATAAAGCTCAGTCAAGCCGACTACAAAGGCTACAAACGCCTTGGGTTCTATTACAACAATAATAATGACACTATTCAGTACAACGAAGCCAATTACACCAGTGAAGGCGCTCATGAAGAGAAATACTTAAAACCAACCATCCCCTATCATCAGCCGGCAAGACCGTATTATCACATTAAAACCAAATAAAAAAATATGCAACGATTATATTATGCCCTAGAGCGCGGAGAATATATTACCATTCACTTGTTGCGATTCTACGACGAAAGTCAATACGTTATTGCAAAATCAGTAACCGGTGATGACCCGAAATACCTCAAAAAAGAATTACTGAATTTCAAGATGGAAGGTCATGATGTAAAAGGCGAGCCGGAATATACATTTTGTGGTGCGTTTGATGATTACGGAGACAGCCTATCGTTTAAAGTTGAAAATCAAGTTGCAGATCCGTCAAACACTTGGGTTGAGAAAGATGTGTTAAGTTTTAAAGGGAAAATAATTGAGGAACGTTTACATCTTAAACAAGTCAGTAAACGAACCCAATTTGAAACAGAGCGTGTGTACCAGCCAACAACTGAGGAAGAATTATTGACAACCTTTCAACAGCTAATTGCCGGCTGACAACTGTTTTCGGTACAGAGTTAAAGAATTTAAAATCAAACTCGTATAAACACACGCTTTGATTGCGAAATAGTTAATTCCCGCATGTTAAATGCTTCAGTTAATTTAGATTATTTTCATTAACTAAACAGTATAAGCAATTTCAAAATATGTCTATGAAACTACTTACTGTGCTACTATGCACGCTAACAATGTTTTTCTCTTGTAAATTACTGGGTCAAAATGTGCCACAAGACACCATGTACAAAAGTGGTTTTCAGGTTCATCCGTTTCAAAAACAGATTGGTTACCGATCTAACTTAGATAAAAAACATTTCATCGACTTCAAAGGGGGCATGTCCTTCACTGCAATTCCTTATTTGACGCTGGAGTTGAATGTTCTGAGAAGGTCTGTCAATAAAAAACAAACAAAAGTTTACTGGGGTACCGGCGTATCATTAGAGGAATTTGTAATTGGCCTTCAATTTCCAATAGGTATTGAATTCTCGCCTATCGCCAATTACAGACAGCTCACTTTCATCACCGAAATAGCACCAAGATTGTCGTATAGTAAAAGCTACTTTTTCAACTTGCAATTCTACCCGCACATAGGTGTCTGCTACTATTTAAAAACCAAACCATAAACATTGAAAAGATGAATTATTCAATAAAACTCATCTCAATACTTGCAATTTTATGTTCATTGTATGCTTGCAATGAAGATAGCTTGTTCAGTGGGCAAATTAAATTTGTGAAAAATGAAGAGCCTGTTTGGAATGGCAATTTGGTAGCCGGAGATCCAAGTATCATTAAAGATGGAGATGTTTATAAAATTTACTACACCAGTTTGGTTACAACCGATTCAACGGAAAAGATTGTTATTTCTGGCGCAAAATCTTACGATGGAATTCACTGGATGCCCATGTCGGGACCATTTGGATCTGAAACAGTAGCATTGGATAATAATGCATCCTCGTGGGATAAATATTTGGAGGCAATAGATGTGATCAAAGACGATTCAGACATTAAAATGTTTTATTGCGGCTATCCCAATGAGAATACTGAAATCGGAACGACCGTTTCTAAAGGCGAAATAGGGTTAGCATTGTCAAGTGATGGAACGGTCTTCAATCGAGCTCAATCAACACCTGTTCTTCAACGAGGCAGTCAAAACGCCATGGATAATAACGCCTTGTTTAGTCCTTCTGTCATCAAAGAAAACGGAACCTATTACATGTTATATACTGGATGGTGTATCGATTCGTGTGACACTCCTTTCATTGGTATTTTGGGAGCAACCTCTACCGATGGAATCAATTGGACCAAACATCCGGGTAAAGTCATTGCAGGCACAGAGTGATTTGCCTT
>Ga0302292_1001720_pt1 | contig 13754 bp, 18 predicted proteins | sample III_Fen_N2_1_FD_194553 | JGI IMG/M metagenome (GOLD analysis project Ga0302292, IMG submission 194553) | Peat permafrost microbial communities from Stordalen Mire near Abisko, Sweden - III_Fen_N2_1 | ecosystem: Environmental > Terrestrial > Soil > Wetlands > Permafrost | place: Sweden: Abisko...
AAATACTTCTGGATTTTATTCATATATTTGTAAAACTCCTAACGATAATGTAATTATTATATTTCCTAGAAATATTCTATCAATCATTACTGAAAAAGATTTTAAAAACCATCTTTAAATGACAAAATATAGGATTACATCTAATGGATATTGGCATTACCTTCAGTATGAAATTACTTATAAAATTTTATGGTTTTGGACAACAACTAGATGGGAATATGTACCAAAACCTTTTTGTAATATGACAACAGGTACTAACCTTTATAGTGATGATGATGTTTTTATTAATACATTAAGTGGTGATAATTTAGAAAAATTTATCAAACAATGGCCAGACATTGAACCTTATCTAAAGATTACTGAAAAGAATCAAGAACTTCTTGATGTTGAATATGAAAAAAGGAGAGAAGAAATAAGAAAAAAGAAAGAGGAAATAATATACGTTAATTAATATATAATTATGTACTATATAATTCAAGAAAATTGTTTTAGCGATAGGAACTATGATAAGTTAGAGAATGAATTGAATAGGTTAACACTTCCATATGAGGTTGTTGATGTTAAACCTTCCATAGAAACTATTGATTTCAAAACAAAAAGGACCGATATTTTTCCTTTTGGGTCATTAAAGATGGCAAGAGTCTCTAAACAATATGGATGGAAACCTGGGTCGCAGATGAATGAAAATCACGACTTTAATGTGTATAAAAATTATTATAAGGAAAATCTTCTAAATTATGATTCAAAGATTATTAAATTCGGCGATGATTTTTATAGTGATAAATTATTTTTTGCCAGACCTACATTAGATTCTAAAGTGTTAACAGGCAGAGTTTATGATATAGAACAATGGGATCATCTGAAAGATGAGAATCTTAAACATGATTATGGTACTTCTCTTAATAAGGATATTGAAATACAAATTTCTTCTGTAAAAAAATTACAGAAAGAAATAAGGATGTGGATAGTAAAAGGCGAGATAGTAACAGCAAGTCAATATCGTCTAGGTAGTTGGATATCTTATAATGAAAATGTGGATAAATCTGCTTATGATTTTTGTAACAAGATGATCAAACTTTTTGAATTGAATGATGCGTTCGTTATGGATGTTTGTTTGGTTGAAGGTAAATATAAAATAGTTGAATGTGGATGCATTAATTGTTGTGGATTTTATGATGCAAATATTCAAAAACTTTTGATGAAATTAGAGGATAGTTTTTAAAATAAATATTATGACACAAGAAGAAATTTTAGTAATAATTGAAACAAGGATAAATACTTTAAGAAATCGCAAAGGTGGTGTTGGTCCATTGACTAGAGATAAGATTGGCGAACTTATGTTATTAATAAAGAAGATTGACCCGTCATATATTTTTGAACCAAAAATGTTCGGTCCTAAAGAATAGGATCATTTAAAATTGTCTCGTGGTGTAATTGGTAACACGTCTGGTTTTGGTCCAGAAGAGTTCAGGTTCGAGCCCTGACGGGGCAACAACATTAAAAAATTATGGCAGATATAAAGGAATTAAAAAAGGAAGAGATGCAAGATATCATAGATTTTTGGTATCACATCCAAGATTATGGTCATATATTTTATGATGATCCATCAATTCTTGACGCCCCATTCAAGAAGATCATTGAGGGTATGGATGAAATAACCGATATAATAGACAAAAATTATAGTAGATAAAGGTGAGAGTATCGGAAATATAGTTTATATTTGCCCTATAAATTATTTAATGATGAAAACATCAAACAAAAAAATAAAGCCTAAGAACATTCGTAACAAACACGTAAAGGACATAAGAACTATGTTAAAAAATGAGGGACGGAAAATCTCGGCTAAGGCAATTTTTCAAACTTAAAAATTTAAATTATTAATCACTTTAAATAAATTAATTGTATGAGAAAAATTAGATTGTTATTTTTGGCTTTAGTTTTAGCCTTATCATTTTCGAGTTGTTATCGTGTTCAACCTGATGCAGGGCAAGAAAGCGTCCTAATTTATAAACCATTCCTGTTTGGTCATGGCGGTGTTGATAAAGACCCAGTTTCTGCTGGAGCAACATGGTGTGTATTTACAACAGATCATAAGGAATTTTGGATAACTCCAATCACAGTTACGGAAGATTTTGTCAATATGATTCCATCTGATAACACTCCTGTTTCTTTTAGTGCATATCTTAAATTACAAATTTTAAAAGGTAGGACACCAGAACTATATGAGAAATTTTCTGATGAATGGTATAAACACAGTTTACAGGCAACATTTAGGACAATGGTCAGAGACAAGGCATGTGCCTTTAAAATGTTTGATCTTGCAAGTAAACGAGAAATTTCTGCACAACTTGAACGAGATATCTTTAAGGATATTGTCGAATATTCCAAAAAGTTGAACATACCTGTGGAAATTCTTCAAGTATCAATTGGAGCTATCACCCCGCCTGAACAAGTGTTGACAGAAACAAAATTAACAGCGGCTCAAAATCAGAGTATTTTAACTCAAGATGCAAGGGCAAATGCTGAAACTGCAAGGAAACAAGCAGAGGTGAATAAAGCTATAGCTGATAAGGCGTATAAAACTGAGATGGGTATGACTGTTGGAGAATATCTAAGTCTAAGACATCTCGAAATTGAAAAGGAAAAGGTTGAATTGATCAAGGATAATAAAAATATATCGATCATATTTGGAAATGCAAGTCCGGTATATCCTGTTAATGGTGGTGCCAAAGAATAATGGAAACAAAATCGAGGAGTTGATAAATATCAACTCCTCGATTTAAAAATTTAAATTATGTCTAAATATACGGAAAAGTGGTTGAATCTTCTAACAGAATGTGAATCTATTGGAGATATTGTCATTGTTATGGCAAACCCCCATTTCACATATGAAGGTAATTATATGAACAGTGTGTATGATGGTGATGGCGAAAAAAGTTTTGTAAGAGAATATACTGTCATCTTAAAAATAAAGGATATTAAAATATTAGCATCAGTTAAAACTGATTTTGATAGTTTTTTATTTCATTCACTTGCTATCTATAAACATCTAATTGGACATTCATATCATGTTATGATCATTCAAATATTGTATTACATTGCCCAAAAATATTCCGATGAGGTAGATCTTAAGAGTGAAATTCAAAAGTTGGAAAACCAAATAATTTAATTATGAAAGCTTACGGTATCAAAAAGAAAGATTGGGGCTGTTGTCCAGGTCATGATAAATTTGCTAGTGATACATATAACACTGCAACATCTCAAAAGGCTCACACTCGTGATACTAAATATGCTCATGGTAGAGCACGCATGGAGGAAAAACAAGAAACAAATAACAAACTAAATAAAGAATAATGAGAGCAACCGTAGTAATAACAGAAACTATGGCTTTCTGTAAGGATGATTTGAGAAGAGCAGAGGATGGGTACAAATATATGTCAGAAGAAGAAAAACAGATGCCAGTTGGTATTCTTTTAAATGATAAGATTAATTTCTTACAAGGAAAAATATCTGCATATACTGATGTTCTTAATTTAATTTAAAAAATATAAAATAATATCATGATAATCACAGAACCTGGATATTATTATGTCCATCATCATGAAGGAAGAGAACATTGTCTTATACGTGTTAGATATTTTACTGAAACACAAGTGGCTGTTTTCTTTATAAATTATACTGGGTGGTGGTTTGCTCATGAATCAAGAAATTTTTTCATTGACGAATTTAATGATAAATTTATAGTTGAAAAAAGAATATTTGGTGAATACGATGAGGAAACGAGAAAGTTCACAGAGATGAAGGAAGACCCAATCTATGAATATTGTGTAGATGGACATTACGAAGATCATAAAAGAATAATGATTAATAATAAATAAGATGAGAAAAAAGAATATAGTTGGAATGATCGGAGAACTAACAGAAAAACAAAATTCTGATAGAGAATATTTTTCAGAAATACCGATAGGTACAAAATTTATAATTATAGGTCGTTTGAAACACATGATGGATAACACATCATGTTATGACATTAGGGGTTATTTTTTATACATAGAACCTCAAATAAGAAACAATAAAAAACTTCATTTCACAGGATATATTGAAAAAGGAACGTGGAAATTATTAGGAACATCAAAAGATTTTTTTCTGGATAATAAAAATTTATAGATATATACATTTTGCCGGTGTAACTCAGTTGATAGAGCAGCACACTTCTAAATTTAGATATATATTAGAAATTGATCTAATATGTCTGAATTTAATTTTTATGAAAAAATAGAAGATAAATATAGATGTCCTCAATGTAGTAAGTTGTATTCAAACAAAGGTATAGGTATACATATATGGAGAGCACACACAGAAAAAGGCAGAAGTATAGATCCAAATATAGGTTATAAAAATGGTAGAATTATTTGGAATAAAGGATTAACATCTGAAACTGATTTACGAGTTAAAAAATGCAGCGAAACGTTTTCAGAAAATGTAAAAAATGGGAAAATAATAATCGATAGATCACACACTATTTATTCAGAAGAAAGAAGATTTAATTTATCAGAATCTGCAAAAGCCCATAATTTGGGAGGTGTTAGACAATCCAAGTGGATTAAATATAAAGATAAAATTTTAGGAAGCACATATGAATTGCAAGTGGTTATTGATTTAGAAAAAAATAATATAAAATGGGATACTTGTAGTAAATTTAAATACGAAGATCCATTTGGAAAAATTAGGTCTTATACACCCGATCTTTATTTATCTGATTACGATATTTATCTTGATCCTAAAAATGATTTTTTAATTAATAATATTAATCCTTCATTAGGATTTAAAGATATTGATAAAATTAAATTAGTAGAAATACAAAATAATATTAAAGTTTTTGTTTTATCGAAATTACAATTAAATTGGGAATATATAAAATCTTTAATAGAAAAATGATTTCGAATCGCCGGTATCATATAATTGGTTATTATGCTAGATTTGTAATCTAGTCATCGGGAATCGTCCTCTCGTATCGGCTCTTTTTATTTAAATTGATTGTAAAAATAAATGTTTTTATTACCCATATAAGATTTTCCTCGTAATTCCATATATTTTTCAATTTCAGTGTCTAATAATTTATTGTTATTAAACCATGTATCTATTTTCACAACCTCTGGTGCAAATTCTAGGGATGTTAAATCATTATAGCCTCCATCATAAATTCCTTCAACACTCTTTGGCCCTCCTCTAAGAGTTTTTAAATTATTATGACCTATAGAAAATGATCCTTGTATATTTCTGAATTGTATATAATGTGGTAATTCTTCCATATTTTTATATTTTAAATCTACGTATATATTCTCTGTTGGATATGTCCTTAATACATCTATTTCATAAGTATCCAAAATTCTATAATTTTTAATATTATTTTTTTCTAACCACTCTTTTATTTTTGCAATTTTTCCTACGCCTAAATCAACGAGTTTATCTCCACCCTTAGTAAATGCTTCATCTATATGTCTTTGATTATGTGTATACACACTTTTTGATCCATGGTATACATTTTTATCTCTAGAATCCATATAGTTTTTTATTTCTTTGTCCGACAAATTATTATTATTGAACCATGTATCTGAACCTACAGCCTTTGGTGCAAATTCAAGAGATTCTAATTCATTCCAACAGGCATTATAAATTCCGCCTACAAATCTTGGTCCTCCTCTAAGTGTTTTGAAATAATTGTGACTTATAACAAATGAATGTTCAATATTATTAAATTGAATGTAAGATGGAAATTCGGTTAAATTTTCATGACTAAGTCTAACAGAACCATCTTTATCATCAACTGTGCTCATAACATCTATATCATAATTCGAATTTATTCTATAATTTTTAACTTTATAATCTTCAAGCCACCGTTTTATCAATTCTTCCTTTCCCACACCTAAATTTGATAATTTATCACTACCTTTAATAAATGCCTCGTCTAAATTTAAATTATCCGATTTATTTCTTTGATCATTTGTATGAATGCCATGGTTTGTGTTATTTTTATATAAACGGTTCTCAAATTTAAATATTTCTTTTTCACTTAATAAGTTTCTACTTAACCATGTATCACCCATAATTGTTGAATTTAAATCTGAAAGATCCGTTATATTATTATCGCATGCAGAAAATGTTGCACCTATGTATTTAGGCATGAATTTTAGATTTGTTAATTTGTTTTTTTCACAGAAAAAGAATTTTTTTACATATGTTGGGCATCCTCTAAGAGTTGTCATATTACACCTAGAACAATCAAATCCGCCATTTATTTTACCGAATTGTATGTATGATGGAAAATCTCCCATTTTTTTCAAGCGGAAATTTACATCTTTTTCGATATCTATTGTTAAGTCATCATTTATATAATAAAACCCTTCAAGTTGATTATCATTTAACCATTGTTTTATCATTTGTATCTTACCTACACCAATGTTGCTTAACTTATCACCTCCTTTTTGGAAATTGTTCATAATTTTTATTTCAGATAAAATTTTTTTGTTTTTTTATTAAAATCAAACTTATAATCAGTTGATAGTGTATTTAAGTTATCTTTGTTTTGAAATTTCTTATTGATAAATTCCAAAACTTCTTCAACAGATATTTCATTTTCATTAATATAGATGTGACTACCAATATATTTAGGCGCATATTCTAATGATGTTAAATTGTTTCCGGAACAACTAAAAAATCCTCCTACTTTTTGAGGGCAACCTCTTAATGTGGTCAATCCACAATAATCAACCATAAAATAATCGGTTAAATTTCTAAATTGAATATAATCTGGGAATTCATGAAATGGGACTTCGGAAATATTTATACAATTTGCATCAATTGTCAAATCATCATTTATAACAGGATTATTCACATATTGATCATATCGAGTAGAATCATATTTATCAAGCCATTTTTTAATAAGTTCTAATCGCCCAATTCCTAAAGATTTTAATTTATCTTCTCCTTTTATGAATGCTTCATCTATATGTTCATTTATTAATTTCATATTTTTAGCTTTTTAACCAATTTATAAAAAATCTTTGGGCGCCTACCAATCGTTGTAACAATTTTAATTCTGATTTATTTTTATTTTTTTTTGTTTTAAGGATTGTAATTTTTTTATTGATAAGATCCATAGGAATATCTTCAGCATCAGGTACGCCTATAAACTTAGCCAATTCATCTTTACTTGAATGCTTTTGCATCCATCTTTCATCAGAAGAAGAAAGCGATTCATTTATATATGAATCCAATGATTCCTTTAATAATTTGGCCATAATTTCTATATTATTTTACCATTTGTTGCTTGTGATGATGGTACGCCTGTTATTATCATACCTTCTATGATCAGTTTTGGATCTCCAGTTAGATCTGTCGCCATTGATAGATCACCATTCAACGGATTTAAAATCCTATTTGTGTATCCATCAGAGTCTGCTATCTTAGATTGTAATCCCGCACCTTTTGATGCATTATAATTCGAAGTTAGTTGTTTACTAAACTTCTCTGTAGATAATGTATCTGTGTGTTTCTGTTGTGTTTCTTGTAATGTTTTAAGAGCCGTGGGATTCTCAATTGAAGATTTTGTGTAATTGCTCCCAAATAACCCAGGAGTGTTTATGACTAACTTTGAATCATTATCCAAGTCTGTTGCAAGTGATCTATCAACAATTTTATTCCAAACGGCACCATCTGTAAGAGCAAGGTTTGCTAATTTGCCAAGATCACTGTCTGTAGCTGTAGATTTCGATATACCTACAAGGAATGATCTAAATGTTTCATCTGCCAGTTTCATAGAGGCTAACCCACCGTTATCCACCATGCCACCAGATATTTGACGGGACGTAGTAGCATTCATTGATAAATTTTCTGAAGCAGAAACAGATTCATTTGCGACAGTTGTCACAGCTTTCCTTATCATTCCAAGAGTTGTCATTATATCTTTGGATTGTAAAGCCGCTATGGCTTCTGTTACTGATACACCGAGACCTCCTATAGGTGTAGTTATTGCCGCGTTAATCTTATCATTGACAAAATTCTTTGCAAAATTTGTTCCAAAATTAAAGGCATTAGAAATCCATGTATTTTTATCTGTAGATGATGTAGCTATTGTAGAATCAGTTATAGATGATGTGCTAGATTTATATATAGTTTTATCATTTGTTAGTTGATTGAATGGTGCACCAGATATGTGAGTTTTCTCCTGCTGAAGAATATCTTGAGCTATTGGTGAATCTAAACTATGTTTATTCTTATAGATATCGGTTAATCCATTGGCCGCCTCTCCTTCAACTGATCTGTTTCTACTATTGATTACATAATCTGATAGGAGTTTTGAGAATATTGGATAATTTTGTGTTTCTGTTATATTACCCACCTTTACACTAAATGAAACAGCCTGTTGATTTGGTGTTGTTACATCTAACTTATCAAATGTTTTAAATGAAGTGATATCAAATTCACACATCTCTAATTTTATGTGCCATGAAGGTAGGATGTAATTATCAAAAAGTTTAAGTACCATATCTCCTTCGTTCTTTGTCATCTTTGTCGCAGGACCAAATACAGGATTAGAAAAATCTGCATTGCCCCACGCAGTATCTAATGATGAAATATGGAAAGATCTAAATTCTGTTATGATCAAATCGATAGTGAAATATCTCATCATATCTGGAAGTATCCAACGTTGGTAGGTATCATCCCAAGCAATCTTACGATATAAATTAAGAAGGTATGTCATCCTTGCGTCTAATCCTTCAAGACAATTTATGGTTATCTTTGAATCATTCTTTATGCGTTGTCCTTGACCTGGGTTTGCAGTTATAAGATTTTGTAACCCTTCTACACTTTGGAAATACCAAGGAGCATCAGTTTGAATACTTTTTAATTTGATTATAAATTCTTTAAGAAGTTCAGCTCTCGTAAACTCATTTGCATCCATTAGATAGTCCATTGCGGCATAATCAGTTCTATCCTTTATATCTGTGTAATTTGTTTTTAGATTTAACAGGGGATGTGGCATATTATCAAAATATGCAGAATTATTGGCGATGTTTCTTGAATCATCGTTTATACCGAATAATAGTTTAAAACTTACATATGTTGGTTCGTCAAACCTTTTAGAGAAGGTATTTGGGTAACCTTGTTTTTCTACCTTTCTAAAATCATTATAAATGTTCATACAACAATCGCTTTATCCTATATATCACTAACGCTCGTCCCATACAACTGGCACTGAATAAAAAACTCTTTTGTTGTATTTTTCAATATCTTCCTTTTCTATATCATAGTTTTCTTGACACCAAATTTCCTTTGCACCTGTTGGAGCAAAATCTAAATTTTTTAATTCATTATTGTCAATATCAACATAGTTTGAAACGAAATCTGGAAAACCTCTAAGTGTTGTAAGATTTCCACCACTTGCTGAAAAATTTCCATAAACACTTTTAAATTGAACATAGTCTGGAAAATCGGAAGGATGTTCTATATAAACATCTCCTATGACTGAAATTGTCAAATCAGAATTTATCTGGTAATCATCAATGCCATTTAAATCTAACCATTTTTTAATCATTGTAACCTTTCCTATATTTAGATTCGATATTTTATCACTTCCTTTTTTGAATGATTCATCAATAATGGAAAATTGATTATTCATTTTAAGCCTTTTTGTAAATTCGTTTATGATTGTTTGATCAACATTTGGATTACGAGTGGCATAAAATGTAGAGCCAACATAATCAGGCGCATAATCTAAAGATGAAAGATTATTATTGGAACATGAAAATGAATGTTGGATCCATTTTGGACAACCCTTTAATGACGTCAAGGAGTTATTACTAATGTCAAAATAACCTTTAATTATATTAAATTGTATATAGTCTGGAATTTTATTTATTTTTCTGTAAGACAAATTAACACTATCTGTTGTGTCAATATAATAATCTTCAGTTATTATATAATTATACACTTTATATTTTTCTAACCATTGTTTTATCAATGATATTTTTCCTACACCTACAGAAGATAATTTATCTTCTTGGTTACGAGTAAACTCTTCATTCATCTCATTTGGATTAACCCCAGTATATCCTTTCTTTGGTGGATATTTTTGTAAATATTTTTTTTCTGCCTTTGGTTTCATTTTTTGATTAAAAAGATACGCATATGTGCCAACATAAGTTGGTGCGTATTCCAAATCAGTTAAACCATTATGTTGGCACATAAAATTATCCTTTACCTTTTTTGGCCCACCTTTTAGCGAAGTTAATCTATTATGAGAAACATCAAATTTTCCGTAAATCACATTGAATTGTATAAAATTTGGTATCTCCTCTAACCCCTTATTGAATAGATCAACATCACCTTTGACATCTATTGTTTTATCTGAGTTTATTATGTAGTTTTTTATATTATACTTATCCAACCAGCCTTTTATTGCTGCAATTCTACCAACACCCATAGAATCTAACTTATCGATATTATCTCTTGAGAATAATATATGTTCGGATATAATTTTCATTATGATTGCCCCAAACCTTGTATTATATGGGAAGTTTGTACTTGGTTTGAATTAGGAACTGGAGTGCTTAACACCTTAACAAAGTTAGTATTTGTTCCTTCATCTGTTCCTGGAGATACTCCGCTTTCTGTCACTGGAGCAACTGGCTTCTGTAACGTTGTACCCTCAGGTTGAATCTCAGGAGATATATTAAATTGGGTTCTTTCAGCCCAATATTCCTTACCGTAATCAATGGTTAATTCCTCGCTCATCTGTATAGGCCTTAGTGAAATAAAATACATCTGGCGATTTGATGAATTGTATGCAAATCTGCAATTAGGTGTCTGGGAATGACGATATAATGAACCATATCCTAGAACAACCCCATATATATTATTTGTTTTGTTTATCTCAAAGATAAAATCCTTTAAACGAGGTATGGCCTTTGCCTCAACACCTACAATTATGATAGGGCATATCTCTATGATTTCATCTCTGGCAAACTGTGTCTTTGCTGTTACTGTATATCCGCCATTTGCTCTTTTAGCAAACTCTACGCGAGACATGTTAAATGATTCTGATCTTATTTTTAATTGATTACTATCTGTTATAGGTTTTGGTGTTTTATCGCCTTCTTTCTTATCGAATGGATTGGTGAATCCTTCAGATACTATATAATCATCTAATTTTGGGATTTTATGTTCCATCATTATTTAAATTTATGTTGATTTGACATCATATGTCTGTTAGCTTCGTATATCTTTGTAAATTCTTCTAACCCCATTGTTCCTAACGCAATCCTTTTCAATTTATCTTTAAACATGATGATATTTGAAGGTTTCGTCAACGCTGACGTAAAGGCTTTTGCAAGGTCATATTTAGATTCGCTGTATTTAATAGTATCCTTATAATGGAGAGTTATCTTTTTAAATTTTTCGTATATTTTATCCAAACATGCGTCATACAATTCAGATCCTAACATACTTCTATAAATAAAATCGGCCGCCTCATAAAATAATGAAATATTTTTGGTAATATTATTGACCTTATCAGTTGTAAATAGGTTTATAAATTCTTTAGTGTCAATACCATCCAATAATCTCATTAATTTTTTACAATCAACAATCAATTTAGATTTTATATCCAAAGATTCGTCTTCGAGCTTACTATCTATTTGATTATAAAGAGTATCTATATCATTATACAGATAGTAAGCTTTCTTATATTTTGTATAGTTTGGATTCTCCTTCATAATTTATTAAATTGTTCCAGCATTAACAGCAGGATTTACGTTTTGGTTTTGATTCGTATTTTGGTTTTGATTCGTATTTTGGTTTTGACCAGTTCCTTGTTGATTTGTTGGTTTTTGAGCTTTAACCTTTGCATCTTCTCTTTCAACAGATGCTTTACTCGCTTCATGGACAAATAATAATTTCTGTTCAGCAAGTTGATTGGCTATATCGCTGTTTACAATCTTCATCTTCAGATCCCAATATTGTTTAATTTTATTCTTTTGATCTTCTGATAATCTTTTAGATGCGGCAAGTGAAGCGTATAATTCATTCATTGAAACTTTAGCCTTTGCTAAAAGTACTTCACCAATACCTGTCATAAGTTTCTTTGATTCCTTTTCAAGAGCAGAATCTAAAGCATCAATATTGATGTTTTGTTTAAGTCTCTTAGCACGTCTTTGTCTCATATCCTTTGTATTTGCGATATAAGTTTTTACATTATCGGTTATTGTGTCAATTGTATTTTTCTTAATGTCGGCAACCATCTGGTCAATCTTTTTCATCTGAGATGATGATACACCTGTTGAAATAATACTCTTATAGAGAGAATTTCTATTGTTCCATAATGCTTTTAAACCTTTATAACCAACAAATACTCCGGCTACAAGCGCAGCAGCAGCCCCTAGAAATTCATTTAAGGGTTCAGCGGACTCGTTTAAATCTTTAGACTTTTTTTTTGGGATTTCTGATTTTTCTAAATCCGTATTTTCCTTGGAAGGTTTTTCGGTAGATTCTCCTTCTTCTTCCTCATCTGTGTCTTCCAGTTCAAAATCGATATCGTTAAAATCGATATCATCAGCTTCTTCATTTTCTCCTTCAACCTCAACTTCACCGCCAAATAATTCAGTGATATCAACTCCCTTTTCCTCTAACCATCCTTTAAGTTCTGACCATTGATCTGCAGATACTTTAATCTGATCTGGTTCATAAAGTGCCTCACCATTTTCATCATCTTCTCCTGTTGGTACTTTTTCAGCGTTTATTCCAAGTTCTTCAAGTTCCTTTAACGATTCCTCTACATCTTCAACACTAAGAACAAATTCCGTAATTTCGACTTTTTCATCTTCATCATCGGTAGTGTCTTCTTCTGTAGTGTCATCATCGGTAGTGTCTTCTTCTGTAGTGTCAACATCAGCATCAAGATCATCTGAATTCAATTCATCAGTTTCATCTGGAGCTATGGCTTCCTTTGCTGTTTCTGCCTCAAGCAACATAGTTCTACGAACCTTTGCAATAAGAGACATAACCTTTTCTTTTTTTGATTCAGTTAGTTTGATGTCTTCATCTTCTTCAAGAACGCCATCTTTAATTTTATCATCTGGAAGTTCTTCGTCTAAAAGGCCTGGTTTTCCTTTATCCTTGAAATCATATGCTCTGGTTTCATCTGTAGGACGTTTTGCCATCTTTTCATTTTCCTCTATATTTTCGACTTCATCATTGTCAGATTCGATCTCATCTATTTCAGGGTCATATTCAATTTCATCATCTATTTCCGCGTTTTCAACTTCTTCATCATCGCTGTTAAGATCTGCAAATTCTTCATCATCATCTTCAGTAACATCTGCGTTCATATTTTCCATATCAACTTCATCGTCAGAAACTTCTGCGGCGATTTCATCATCGATATCCTCTTCATCTTTAGCTATATTTTCAACATCTGAATCTATATCATCCTTATTATTGTTGAGTTCATCAGCTTCAAGTTCTTCAACATCATCAATTTCCTTATTTTCTAAGGATGTCTGTTCAAGTTCCTCTTGTTCCTCTGGTTCTGAAACATTAAAATCTTCTTCATCATAACCTTCTATATCGGATGTTATTGCCTCTGGAGCACCTTCATAATCAATGCCTGTAATCATAGGAGTAAAAGAAGGTTCAGGAATTTCATCCTTAACAATTTCTTTATTTGCTATGTTTAAATTGATATTATATTCGTC
>Ga0302292_1001722_pt1 | contig 13749 bp, 20 predicted proteins | sample III_Fen_N2_1_FD_194553 | JGI IMG/M metagenome (GOLD analysis project Ga0302292, IMG submission 194553) | Peat permafrost microbial communities from Stordalen Mire near Abisko, Sweden - III_Fen_N2_1 | ecosystem: Environmental > Terrestrial > Soil > Wetlands > Permafrost | place: Sweden: Abisko...
AATTGGGAACTCTTAAAAATACACAAAGATGAAACAAAAAATAAAAGACATTGTTTAAGAGATTGGGAAGATGGAACATACACAATTTATCCAGACCAATGCGGAACGCCACATGTATTTGAACCAATAAAATGAAAATCAACTCTCACATCCTAAAGATTCTAGGTAAAGTAGAGCTTCCTACAGAAATAGAAACAGGGCATAACTATCACGTAGCAACGGAAGGCTCTGTACACAAGGTAGAGTTACACGATAACGAAGACGGTACATGGAATAAGATATACACGTTTAAACCAGTACATGTGTCACTACTTACACCTAAAGGGGAATCACTTAAACTAAAAGACCCACGTAATAACTCACAGAAAATCCGCAATAGGTTGTTTGGTATATACTCTAGCCCAGAGGAACAGTGTACACATGACTTTGATAAGGTGTATGACGTAGCTTCACAGGTTATACTAGAGATTATGCCTAGTGTTTATAAGGAAGCGATAAAGAGATTAAGCGAGCCTAAATAATGGCTCGTTTTTTGTATATATGGTATAATACAAGTACGGATGCTACAATCTAATTTTTATTATGGCAGGAACAGTAATGGGTAGAATCAAGGCGAAGATGGGATTGAAAGGTAAGGTTCCTCGTGGAGCACTTATCACAAAGATGAACGAGGCAAAGAACAGCAAGATGAGGCCAAAGAACACAAGTGTTAAGAAGGTCTCAAAGTTATCAATTATATAATCTAAATGGCAAACTACGCAGGATCACGCACAAACGCATTGATTAACTCAATTGCATTGCAGACTAAAGGCGGTATGAAGGACATCATTAAGATGCAGAAAAACGCTGTTGAAGTAGCAAAGAACTTTAGGAAGTTTCCTCTCACAGCAGGAAAGAGCGCACACAATCATTCAAACACTACTCGAAGCGGTAAGAATAAATAGTCTATGGACACGAACGCTAAAGTTGCGTATTTTGAACATCAACCTTCAGGATGCTATTGGTATCGTACCAAGCATCCTATGGACGCATTTACCCGTGCTGGTATCAAAACAACACAGGTAGGACTCAATAAGGATATAGAGAACTATGACGGGTTAAAAGCATTTCAAATATACGGCATATACCCTTTCTCTTTCGCTGAAGTCCTCCAGACTATCAAGAAAGACGGTAAGAAACTCGTGTACGACCTTGATGACGCTCTCGACCTGATAGAGAAAACAAACCCATTCTATTACGCCGTAAAGAAGGATTCTAACTCTGCTAAAGAGATATTTGAGCATATAGACCACGTAACAGTATCAACGCCTAAAATGGCAGAATACGCCCGTGCAAGGACTAATAAACCTATTACAGTAATACCTAATTGCTTTGATAAGAAAGACTGGACGTTTACAAGACCAAAACGTGAAGGATTCAGAATAGGATTTGCTGGCTCGGCTACTCATGTACCAGACCTTATAAAGATAATCCCAGTAATCAAAAAGCTCCAAGAAGAAGGAGATGTACGATTCCTTATAATGGGATTTGGTAAAGAAACATACGAACGATGGTATAATGACTTTAAGTATGTAGCTCCTATGGAGGGAATAGCTGAACTAAGAGAACTCAATGAACTAATGAAGACTATTAAGTTTGAGTGGGTTCCTTACGTAGACTTCTCAATCTATCCCCAAGTTCTAACTAATATGGCCTTAGATATTGGCCTCTGCCCTCTAAACAATACAGATTTTAACAATCACCGTTCACCTTGTAAGGCTATGGAATACACACTATCTGGAGCATTAGCTATTGCATCAGATGTAATTCCTTATAACACAGAACCTACATCAGTATTGGTCAAGGATGATAAATGGGAAGAAACTATACGCTGGGCTATGGAAAATCATTTAGAACGTGAAGCTTACAGACAAGAACACCTTAAATGGTTAGAGGAGAATAGGAATGTAGATAACATTGTACCTTTGTTAAAGGAGGTATATATGGTATAATATAAGGCATATGTCGGAACTACCTAATCCTAATGGAGCAAACGGTTCAACATCAGACCCACGAGAGAAAGTCATGTGGGATTTTTACGTTGAATCACTTATAAATGGAGGAGGTAATGCTTACGAATCAGCTATTAAAGCAGGTTATGAAGAATCAAGTGCAAAGAATATAACCCTTAGAGGATGGTTTAAGGAACGCGTTGATGGATTAAGGCGCAAAGAGATGTTATCTAAAGCAGAAAAGGTACTAGATAAAACACTTACTTACGAAACAGAGGATGCAGAAGGTAAAGTTAAGACTGATTTACTTAGGATTCAAACAGACGTAGCTAAACACATTACAGAAACTCTTGGAAAGAATGACGGATTCTCAAAGCGTAATGAATTGACAGGAAAAGACGGCAAAGATTTACCAACCCCTATATATGGAGGAAACGCTACAAAATAAATCATTTAACTTCTCGGATGTCACAGCGACACGAAAGGTTTTTGCGTTGAAGAAAAGAATCAGAGCTGTTGCTGGTGGTACTTCGGCTTCTAAAACCATATCAATCCTTGTTTGGATAATTGATTACTGTCAGTCAGTACAACAAAGGAATAAGTTAGTAAGCATTGTATCTGAGTCGTTCCCTCACTTGGAGAAAGGCGCAATACTAGACTTTGAAAGCATAATGAAGGATAGGGGATATTGGGATGATAGTAGGTGGAATATGACTAAGCACACCTATGAGTTCGAAACAGGTAATAAACTAGAGTTCTATTCCGTTGATACGTATGGTAAGGCTCACGGCCCTAGGCGTGATGTGTTGTTTGTTAATGAGGCTAACCATTTGGACTATAATATCGTAGACCAATTGATTACTCGTACAAGGGAGACTGTGTGGCTTGACTGGAACCCGTCTGAGGAGTTTTGGTTCTATACTGAGATGTTGGGCAAGCGTGATGATGTTGATTTCATTACGTTGACCTATAAAGATAATGAAGCATTAGACATCAATACTGTAAAGGAAATAGAATCACATCGTAATAACAAGTGGTGGTGGCAAGTGTACGGCCTTGGTCAGTTAGGTGAAATAGCTACTCGTATATATAAAGGTTGGCAGATTATTGATGAGATTCCGTTTGGTGCAGAGTTAAAGCGATTTGGACTAGACTTCGGATATTCAAACGACCCTAGTGCTTTAGTTGCAGTCTACTATCTTAACGGTGAATATATCCTCGATGAGATAATCTATCAGAAAGGACTACTCAACAAACATATTGCAGATACAATACTTGCACAAGAACGTCAAGCGTTGGTCATAGCAGATAGTGCAGAGCCTAAGAGTATAGATGAGATTAGATTGTATGGTGTTAACATCGTACCAACAATCAAAGGCCCTGGCTCAATCAATAAACGTATACAGTTCGTTCAAGGTCTTAAAGTATCAGTCACTAAACGCTCTACTAATTTAATCAAAGAGTATCGTAATTATGTGTGGATTACTGATAAGGATGGCAAGGTGTTGAATGAAGCAAATGATATAGAAAATCACACGATGGATGCGCTAGGTTATGCCTTGAACTCACTTAATCAAATAGTAGGACAGGCTAAACAATTTACCCCAAACCACATAGGTGGAGCACGTAAAGGTTATTACAATCCAAAATAATGAAAGTAGTTACACCATTTCAACGAAAAGAGAACTTAGACCTTTTAATCAACGTCATTAAAGGTAAAGCAGGTTGGATAGTTCTTATAGATAATCCAGAACTCAAAAGTATATTCCCTGATTGGGTAGATGTTCGTTTGTTTAATGCACCTGAAAAGCGCCCTGGTCTTTGTATATCAAACGTACTCTTTAATGAGTTTATTGCGGGAGGATTGGAACCTGAAGAGCAATACATGATTCTCTGTGATGATGACTCAGTTGAGGAAGGCTTCTTTAATAAGATTCCTAATGCTGATGTAGTTGTAACGTCAATGAAACGAGGACAGCGTATTCCTTCTAATGGTTGTGGTTATGGATTAGGAGACCTTATTGCTTCACCAGATAACATGGCGTGTGGAAAGGTTGGTGGTGAACAAGTTATTATAAAAGGGAAGATACTCAAAGACTTTCGTTATGGACTCTCTCCTTTGGGTGATTGGGAGATGATAGAAAAGGTAATTAAGGAATATACGCCAGTTTACGTGCCAGAAGCTAATGTACTCTTTAACTATTTTGAGGATTATCGTTATGATTCATTCCGAAGGATGCCTAGGGTAATGTTCATTGGTGACTTGTACTGTGCCGCTCAACCTAATATGGGTAAGTCAGAGTGGGAAGGTAACATCTGGGCTTCACTTGAGTCTACGGGATTGGTAGATGTTGGAAGGTTCCACATGGATAATTACTTCTATCATACAGGAGAGCGTGGTGATGCGTTTATACTTGAACAAATGGAACACATCAAGCCTGATTACACCGTTATTGTTCTTTATAAACCCTTAGGCTCTGATGCTTCAGTACTCTCAAAAGATACTATTGAGAAATTATCAAAGATGTCTAAGGTTATATCTATCTGGGGTGACTTGGAAGCTGTAGAACAAAGGGCTTTTGCTCGTGAGGTTGCTCCGTTCTGCTGGAAGGTTATTGGTACAGCATCAAAGGAAGTCGTGGAGAGTGAGGGTTATACATACATGCACGTACCTAAAGACCCAAAGATATTCAACAACCCTAACAAGGAACGAGATATTGAGGTGGTATTCTCAGGTTCGTATGGTTATGGACGTGAAGAACGTAGGCAAGTATTACAATACGTTATTGATAAAGGAGTTAAGTTGGTTGTAGGTGGTTCAGAGGGTGGAGACCATTTCACTACTGAGGAATATGCAGATAGATACAAGCGTGCAAAGATGGCTATATCATTTTCTGTTGCTCGTGGGCTTAACGTGGTGAACGCTAGACCATTTGAAGTAATGAGTTGTGGTGCTCTGTTGCTTGAACAGGAAAGCCCTGAACTCGCTAAGTTATACACTCCGTTTGTCGATTATGTTCCTTGGAAAGATGAGGTGGATTTATACGAGAAAATATGTTATTATACAGGTAACAAAGAAGAACGAGAAAAAATAGCTTTGAGTGGACAAGAGAAGACTCACAAACTATATTCAGCTCATTCATTCTGGAAAACTATTTTAGAACGCTAATGCGATTATCTGAAAAACAACTTAACGACATTAAAGTGTGTGAATACTTCATACCACAATGTTTTAAGAATATACCCATTTCAGACAAGGATAAGGTGATGTTCATCGAGCATTCAGACATGGGTAAGCATAGAGATATAATAGATGGAACACGAAGGACTGCTGATGGTTTTCACGCTCTATTAGAGGGTAAGAAATGGAGGGGTATACACATACACGAAATGTATGAGCCAGGATTACGAGATGTGCCTTACTCAGTTTTGCTTGAAGGAATGCCACATGAAGTAATGTGTTTTATGAAGAAAGAAATGTTTAAAGGAACGCATGCTGATTTAATAGAGTCAGCATGGAATCAAATAAATAATTAAATGCAAACAATCGTAGTAACAGGAGCCTATGGACTTGTAGGTTCAAACATATGTAAGAAGTTGGAGGAGATGCCTTATCAAATCATTAAGGTTAAGTTTGACGACTTGTCAGAGATAACAGAACCAGTTGATTTCATTATTCATGCGGCAGGTTATGGACAACCTCTCAAGTTCTCAAAGGATAAGATAAAAACAATTGAGATTAACACCAAGACCACTGAAGAGTTGTTCAAACACTTGAAAGCAGATGGTAAGTTTCTTTTTGTATCAACATCAGAGGTTTATTCAGGTGCCAAGTCTCCTTACACGGAAGTAGATATTGGAACAACAACCCCACAGCATCAAAGAGCGTGTTATATCGAAGGTAAACGATGTGGCGAGGCTATCTGTACTGCTTACAGGGAACAAGGCATAGATGTAAAGATTGCTCGTTTAGCCTTGGCTTATGGTGAAGGTACAAAGAAGGGTGATACACGGGTACTTAATACATTCATTGAACAGGCTCTCACTAAAAAGGAAATCAGATTGATGGATAAAGGGCAGGCAATGAGGACGTATGGTTATGTGGGAGATGTTGCGGACATGATGTTAGATATTCTTTTCAAAGGTTCTCAACCAGTTTATAATGTAGGAGGCACATCACGAGTAACAATAAAGGAATTAGCAGAGATTATTGGAAGGATAACAAACGCAAAAGTAATTCTTGGAGATAAAGGATTGAGTGGAGCGCCTGAAGATGTAGAGTTATCACTTAACCTAATCATGACAGAGTTTCCACGTGATTTGACTCCACTTGATGAAGGACTTAAAAGAACTATTAACTATCAAAGAAAACTATATGTCTAAAGTTTTAATTTCTGGGATTACTGGACAGGACGGAAGTTATATGGCGGAATTATGTCTTGAACAAGGACATGAAGTTCACGGAATCATTCGCCGTTCAGCTACTCCAAACAATAAGAACATCACACATCTTCTTAAAAGGGTAACAACACACTTGGGAGACTTGGCAGATGCTTCATCAATCAATTCAATCGTTGCTAAGGTTAAACCAGATATTGTGTTTAACTTAGGTGCCATGTCAGATGTTCGTGCAGCTTACGACATTCCTCTCTATACAGGTGATGTAACAGGACTTGGATTTACTCGATTGCTTGAAGCTTGCCGTCAGTTCGCTCCTAATGCTCGTATCTATCAGGCAGGTTCGTCAGAGATGTTTGGAAAGGTACAGACCATTCCACAGAACGAGAAGACACCATTTTATCCACGTTCTCCATACGGTTGTGCAAAGGTATACGCTTTCTATCTTGGACAGGTGTATCGTGAATCGTACGGAATGAAGGTTTATAACGGAATCCTATTTAATCATGAATCACCACGCCGAGGAGAATTGTTTGTAACTCGTAAGGTTGTTAAGGCAGCGGTTGAGATTAAGAAAGGTTTACGTGAAAGATTGGTGCTTGGTAATCTTGATGCAAAGCGTGATTGGGGTTATTCAAAGGATTACATGCAAGCTATCTATCAGTTCGTCACTACTCAAGAACCACAGAACTTCGTTGTTGCGACAGGTGAGACACATAGCGTAGAGGAGTTCGTAATAGAAACATTTGAGTATCTTGGTTTGGGAGATTACAAGCAGTACGTAGACTTTGACCCCAATCTATTGCGACCAGCAGAAGTTGATTTGCTTATCGGTGACGCTTCTAAGGTAACAGGTCTTACAGGTTGGAAGCCATCGGTCACATTCAAGTCATTGGTTGCTATAATGTGTGATGCAGAAATGAACGGACACGAATAATATGCGAATACCAGTAACTAGACATGAGGACAAAAGACGAATCCTTATTGAGTATAATCACGAGATACCTTTCAAGCGTAATAAGGTAATGGAAATAAAAGAGAAGTCCATACTCGGAGACCATTACCACCTTGAGAACGATAGTATGTTCTATGTATTGAGAGGAAAGACTCGATATACATTGAAGTCAATCAAACCAAACTCAGAGGAAACATTTGGTTGGTTGTACGAAGGAGAATGTCTTTATGTACCACGAGGAATTATCCACACGTTTGAGGTATGGCCTCAGACAATAATGCTTGAATCAGCAAGCGAACCATTTAATCCAAATGATGAAATACAGGCACCTAAGTAAGAAAGAGGAAGACGAGACGATTATTAAAATACTCGAGACATTACTCGACTCATCCGTTCCATTTTCAGGTGAACATCGCAGAGAGCAATGGGAAAAAGGTTGGGGTGAAAACTTGAAATCAGGAGACATCACACCTAAGTACTTTGGTAAATATCCTGTCACTCGTATGAATGGTAAGTTCGTAACTTCTAAAGTTAAAGACTTTGAGAAGAAGATGCTTTACTCTCTCGTTGATGAAATGGGTTGGAAGTATCTTAACAGCGCTAAAGATGTCTACGAGTTCGGTTGTGGAACAGGTCATAATCTTAAAAGGATTGAGAAGATTAACCCTACAGCTAAACTCCACGGCTTTGATTGGACTGTATCGTCTAACAAGTTGGTTGCAAAGCAGGGTTATCATTCAGAGAACTTTGATTTCTTTGAACCTAACTTCTCGATTGGACTCGAAGAGGATGCAGCGGTCTACACCGTTGCCGCACTCGAACAGGTTGGAACACGTTATGAACAGTTCATTAAATACATCATTCGTAACAAGCCTTCAGTAGTTGTACACATCGAGCCTATTCCTGAACTCTTGGATGAAACTAAACTTATTGATTACCTTTCAATAAAGTACATGCACAAGCGTAAGTATTTGAGGGACTATCTACACACGTTGCGTGCTCTTGAGAAAGCAGGAAAGATTGAGATACTTGAAGCACGAAGGTCAGGTATCGGAAGTATGTATATTGACGGATATAGTATAATCGTGTGGCGTCCACTCTAAACCAAATTGAAACCATTGTAGTATTTGCTATAATGGTTTTAGCGGTATATGTAATTTATTTTAAATGATAAAAAAACTTCGCAATCGAATACTAGAAGTAGCATTTAGGGATGGCATGGGTCATATCCCTAGTGCTTTGTCTATTCTCGACATCGTATGGACTTTGTACTATAAGGTGATGACCAAAGACGACCAGTTTATTCTCTCAAAGGGTCATGGTGTTATGGCTTTATACGCCGTTTTAGAAGAAAAAGGACTCATGGAGTGGAATAGTAAGCTTATGGGTCATCCGAGGCGTGGCGGGGCTATTATGGCCTCTACAGGCTCGTTAGGACACGGACTACCAATGGCAGTAGGTCTTGCTCTTGCTAAAAAGATTAAAGGAGAGCCAGGACGTGTGTTTGTGTTGGTTGGTGATGGTGAATGTAATGAAGGTACGACTTGGGAATCAGCACAGCTAGCAGCACATCATAAGTTAGATAATCTTGTAGTAATTGTAGACCAGAATCATTCAAGTGACAGGGCTATTGATAATCAAGATTTAACTAGAAAGTTTGAAGCATTCGGTTTTGTTGCACGTGAAACAAATGGACATGATTTATTTGAAACTAAATTATGGTTTGACACACCATTGTGCATCGTTGCAAACACAGTTAAAGCAAACGGTATTCCATTTATGCAGGAAAACTCTTGGCACAATCGTAAACTAACTAAAGAAGAATATGAGAAAGCAATTTCCTAAAACCGTTCTAGAATTGATGGATAAAGACGACAAGATAGTCGTACTGCTAGGCGACATTGGTGTGTTTGCTTTTAAAGATGTATTTGAGAAGTACCCTAACAGATGCTTTAACATGGGAATCTGTGAACAAACACTCGTTGGAATGGCAGCAGGGCTTTCAATGGCAGGATTCACTCCTATCGTACACACAATCGAACCTTTCCTTGTAGACAGAGCTTTTGAACAGATTAAAATTGACTTTGGGTATCAGGAACTCAAAGGAAACATTGTAGGTGTAGACGTAGAACCAACAGCGCCTAACCTCGGATATACTCACCAGTGTCCTTATGCACTAGAACATATGAAAGACGTTAAAGGTATGTCAGTATTCTCACCAAAATCAGCACAAGAGTTTGACGAACAATTCAAGGCTAATTACAAAGGATTAAACTATTTCAGGATAAGCTAGAAATATGGTATAATGTAGGATAGATTAAAAACCCAGGACGCTACGAAACCTAAACGATGGGTATTATACAAAATGTAGGTAATGGAGAATGGGCAGACAAGCGTTTGACACCAGAGGAAACAAAGGACGACAAGATTTCAACATATAAACCAACGGATGAGGAAAAAGAAGTTCGGGCGATGATTATTCGTCAGTTCACTTTAGGTTATCAGACGATGTACAAGCCTCGCCGTGAGTTCAACGACCTTTCTGTTATTGGACGTATGACGGTAGACCAGATGGCGTTTAACACGTACCAACCTAACAACGGAGAAGCTCCTGAAGGTGATTTGGTAAACGGTTGGAGGTCAAATGCTATTCGTCCTATCGTTCGTAACAAGTGTATCAGCATCGCAGCACACGCAACAGCACAGTTGATGTTCCCTAAAGTATTTTCATATAACTCACAGTCAGAAACACAGAAGGAAGCAGCGTCAGTAATGCGTGACCTTATTGAATGGTCAGCAGACCAGTCTAAGTATTCGGAGACATCTCTTAATTCAGTTATTGCCGCTCTCGTAAACCCAGCTTCTATTGGTTACACAGAATACGGAGAAGTGTATCGTAATGTTAAGAGGGAAAAGGAAGCAGATGGAAAAAAATGGAAGGTTGAGAAAATGCTCGATGAGGATTTGTCAGGATTCAAAGATACCCCAGTTCCCGTAGACGAACTCTACATTGAAAACATCTATGAAAACGATATTCAAAAGCAAGGTTGGCTTATTTGGCGTCGTGTTATTGGTTACGATTTGGCTTCCACTAAGTATGGCACTTATGATAATTTTAAGTACGTTAAACCCGGAGTCCAGATAATCTATAACGATGCGAATCAGACCTTCTATGAAGTGTACGATTCAAACATGCGCACTGAGTCTTGTGAAGAAGTAATCTACTTCAACAAGAAAATGGACTTGAAGCTCATCATCGTAAATGGTGTACTCCTCACAGACTTCGATAATCCAAACCCACGTAACGACAAGCTCTATCCGTTCTTTAAGTTCGGTTATGAAAACGTAGACGAGGGTAAGTTCTTCTACTACAAGTCATTGGCATTTAAGATGCAGAGTGATGCGAACATCGTAAACACTCTCTACCCTATGATTGTTGATGGCACATATCTCAACATATTCCAGCCTATGATTAACTTCGGAACCGAAACCATTGGTTCAGATGTCATCATACCAGGTGGAGTCACACAGCTCTCAGACCCTAACTCAAAGCTTACACCTATCGCAGTAGCAGGAAACATAAAGGCAGGTATGGACACACTCTTTACGATTGAGAAATCAGTATCAGAGTCATCGGAGAGTCCTATTATGAACGGTGAAAGTCCAACAGGTTCAAGTACAGCGTATGAAATCTCACGACTCGAACAGAACGCAAATACAGTTCTTGGATTGTTCCTTAAAATGATTGGCTCATACGTAAGACAGTACGGACGCCTACGTATCGGAGACATCATCCAGTTCCTTACTGTTCTTGACGCGGACAAGATTACAGACAGCCCTGAGATGGTATACAAAACTTTCCTTGTAAAAGGTTCAGGAAAGAACGAGTCAAAGAAGATTGAGTTTACTTCAGATGTTCCAGACGAAATGACAGAAGATGAAATGATGGATAAGAGCTACGAGATTAAAGGTAAGGAGGATAAGTTAGACATGGAAATTGCAAAGGTTAATCCTAAACTATTCCGTGAACTCTGTTACACACTTGTAGTTTCACCAGACGTTCTTCACCCACGTTCAGAAGACCTTGAAAGGGCAATGAAGCTCGAACTCTATGACCGAGCTATCGCAAACCCACGAGCAGACCAAGAGAAAGTATTTAAGGACTTCCTCCTCGGTGCTTACAAGGAGATTAAAGACCCTGATGATTACGTTATGGAACAACAGCCTATGCAACCTGGACAGCAGATGCCAGGAATGCCTCCTATGGGAGGACAACCATCACCACTCGCTTCAATGAGTAAGATGGGATTACCACAACAGACCGCTACACCACAATTATAAAATAAATTAAATCATTATGGCCACCTCAAAGACCACAACAGTTTCATACCAACAGAAGAACAACGGCTCACTCGCCGCAGTTTCTCTTGGTTCAGTAACAAGCCTCACCGTTGAACCAGTAGTAGTTGACGGACGACTTGTAGCAGACACTCAATTTACTAACCCAGGAATATTCACTGAAGGTACACCAAAGGGTGGTTCGGTTCTTCCTATGGATTCTAACGCATAAATATATGGCAGTAACAAAACAAGCAGTTATTCAAAACGCAGTCACTAATAACAAGAAGGCTGTACCACTTACAGAAAAAGCAGTACAGCTTGTAGTAGTAGATGGAAGACTCGTTCCAGACCATGTAGATGTAAACCCTGGGGTAAGACAGTAATCTGTGGTATAATTACACAATAATTCATAATTTAAGAACGCATGAATCCAATCATCTCAATCGGTATGTGGGTTTCGCTCCCTGTAGAAGTTAGGTATCGTATTAGGGCTATCTTCGATATTCCAAAGTCAGGTATTACAGAGGTGCATGATGCACAGGTTATTTCTGATGGCACTACACATGAAGACTTTAAGTCTCTTACTACAGAAAAGATGCAGGCATATCTTAATAGCGATTCAACAGACTTTCACAAGTTATTTGACACAGTCATCGCAAAGGTATCAGACGAAGTGTTTAAGAGGACAGCACCAGCAGTACAGGAAGAAGTTAAGGAGGTTGCAAAAGAAATTAAAAAGAAAATAACAAAGAAATAATATGGCAAAGAACGCTAGGAAAAACAAATCAAAGAAAGAAGTTATTGCAGAAATCAATCAAGCACGTGCACTTACCGAACAGGAGAAGAATACAAAACACTTGCGAGAGGTAATTCATGATAAACTTTTCCCATTCCTCCTTGAAATGAATGATAGTATTTCATACACAAAGATATTCATGCAGACTGCTGCTGTAACCCTTGATTCATCATATGAAGCTCGTTCACGTACTATTAAGGTTGGAGATTTTATCGATGAATTGAAGAACGGTGCTTTCTCTGAAAAGGATAATGGTAAGTTTATTAAAGTGCTTGAATTGTTCAAAGATGAAACATTGTCGAACTTTAGTTCTATGATGGCCCAGACTCCTCGATTTATTGATATGTATTACACACAAGAGAAGGGAAAGGAATCAATAAAAACAGTAGATATTGCTAAAATACTCGGATAATATGCAAAAACTTAGAAACTTTCTTCTAAGACACACACTTGGTGCAATAGTATCAAGTGATGTTATTCGTGAAACAAAAGAAGGTGCTATTTTTCTAGGTTCAGTAAAGATAACAGAAGCCGAGAAAGCACAGTTACTTGCAGAAGCTAAAGCTATCGAAGGAATGAGGTTGTGGCACATCATGAATGAAACAACAAAGCAGTTAGTTCTTGAGAAAGGTTGGAACACTTCAACCACACTTGAGCACTTGAACACAGCTAAGACAATGTATCACACACTTGATTTGCAGAGTTCAATTATCAAAACTCTCAAAAAGTGATTTGATTACATAAATATGGTATAATGTTAGTAGTCAGGACAACTAGAATGCTACGAAGGTGGGTGTCTCAGTGAGGCATCGGGAACCTTAAATGTAGCGTTCGGGGTTCCTGTGTCTCACCGAGCCACTCATCTGAGTGGTTCTTTACTTATTAAGGCGTTCGCAAACGAAAGTGGTGCCTCAAGCGAATTAACAACAAAAACAATGTCAACAGACAATCAGACAGTTGAAACTAAGGTTGAAGGAGCTGTCGCTCAACCAGAGAATGTAGAAACTCCAACTTCTACAGAGGTAGATTACGAAGCTGTACTCGCAGAGAAAGATGCAGAAATTGCAAAGATTCGTGGCGAGAAAGAGAATTACCGAAGGGGAATGCTCAAGGCTAAAGGAAAACTACCTGACGAGGATGACAACTCTGTCGAAGAGCTTGACGCTAAAGTCTCAAGGCTTGTAGAGGAAAAACTCCTTTCAAGGCGTGAGGAACAGGCACAGGCTGAAAAGGATAAGTTCATTACAGACCTAGCAAGGAAAAATAAA
>Ga0302292_1001724_pt1 | contig 13741 bp, 6 predicted proteins | sample III_Fen_N2_1_FD_194553 | JGI IMG/M metagenome (GOLD analysis project Ga0302292, IMG submission 194553) | Peat permafrost microbial communities from Stordalen Mire near Abisko, Sweden - III_Fen_N2_1 | ecosystem: Environmental > Terrestrial > Soil > Wetlands > Permafrost | place: Sweden: Abisko...
AACCAAATTTAACAACTCCTAAATTAGTGTATATCAAAGCATTACTCAACAGACAGTAAAATATTTGACGGATTCGCAAACCATCGGTACACATCATACTCTGATGATCATCAAATCCTTTTTCGAGTAGTATTGTAAGATTCGATTTCCCTTTTATTGTTTTCTCATTGTTAAATAAAACCAATAACTGATCGAGCATATCATTCAGACTAACCCATTTTTTATTGATTTCAAGCTGATTACAGTGAATTTCCGAAACGTCAATAATATCATTGACGGTAGACAAAAGGCGCATTGCACTTTTACCAATGATACTACTGAAATCTTCACGATCGTGAACTGAGATCTCTTCGTTTTCTATAAGCTCTGAAAAACCAACGATAGCATTCATCGGTGTCCTGATTTCATGTGATATATTTGATAGAAAAGCAACCTTTAAATTTTCGCTCTCTTCCGCTTTTAGCAGCGCTTTTCTGTAGTCCTCCTTATCCCGATCATGTTGTATTGAATTACTAATGTGGCCTGCAATAAAGACCATCATTTCGAGATCGTCATCAGTATAAGCCATGGCCTGATTATGGCTTTGTACATACATGGCTCCAATTATTTTATCGCCAATATGCAGTGGAATGCCAAGCCATGATTGGCAGGCTGTTACATCGACATCGATCGCACCAGCTTTCACCAACCTGACAATCTGATCTTTAGATAGAAGAACGGGATGGTTTTGCTTAATCATATAGCCTGTTAGTGATTTATCATTGGGCCAGGTAGCAACAAACTCATTTTCGTCCACTTTACAAGGAGATGAGAGCAAACTGTATTCTGAATCATAACAAACGATTGCAAGATGAGTAGTATCAATTATTAAGCTGAGTTGTTTCTTTATCGTCAGAATCAGCGCTTCTGTATCAAGGGTTGTTATGACAGCATTCGAGATAGCATAAATCACTTTTCGTAACTCTTGCGTGCGTTTGTATTCAGTAATATCCCTCATCGAAATAATACCTGCGGGCTTACCATTGTATATTATCGAGCTTACTGTAAGAAACATCGATTTATACGAGCCACTTTTACACCAGATCAAGAATTCATATGAGCAGTCAGGTTGTTTTGAATTCTGTCGACTTTTCCCTTTTTGAACAAGATCGGAATTAAAACTATCGCCAAAAAAAGTCCAGAAATGCATCATATACAACTCACTTGTCGTATATCCAAAAGCTTTTCGTCCTGCAGCATTTACGTAAACCCAGTAATCATCCTGAAAAATCAAAATCGGGAAAGAGGTTGATTCGGCCAATGCCCTGAATTTCTTATCGCCCTCTTTTAAAGCATCTTCTTTCCTTTTATCATTTGTGATCCTAAAAACCTCAGAATGGGGAGTTGCACTATCGGGCAACAATCTAAAGGGATCGTTGGATTGGAATATTTCATCACCTTTTTTGTCAAAAAGAGTCTTGAATAATTTAACCTCCCGAATGGCAACATCGAAGAATGTTTTTGATACAATTGGATTTTGATAATTACCGTCTATCGTTACAATTTTCCTCATTATTTCTTTAATTGTATAGGTCCATATTCATTGAAAAATTGCAATTGCAGATGATCCCGATCCTGCAAAAAGAGGATGCGATGAAAAGCGATTGGTTAATAGATGTTCTGCGCAGAGAATGTACATCAATCCGTATATTTATTTTCTACTAACATATATCTATTCTTTTCCGTACTATAATTCAGGATCTTGTGGTACAAATAATGAGTCCGTTTCAATATTATTGCGTGTAAAAAGCATTTTTTACCAATCCGATTATCTGATAACAGATCTGGAAGGATATTTTAACAGAAATGCCTCGTGTGCGATAGCCCATTACAAAGAGTGAGCCAGAAAGTCAGATGCATAAATATTGTCGAAAAAATAATTGACAAGCATCTCTTTATCAACAACAAAATATTTGTTGTTGATAAAGAGATATGTAATTACAACTAATGATTTCTATAAAAAAAAGCGGATTAATCTAAAATAATCGCACACATGTGTCAAAACAAGATCATTGCTCTTCGCCACGGGAGACGGCAATACTGTATTTTTTCATTTTCCGGATAAGGGCATCGCGGGTTATTCCAAGCAAGTCAGCAGTTGTTGTTTGATTGTACTTGCAACTTTGCAGCGCTTTACGGATTATTTTAATGTCGTTCTTTTTCAGGTTAAACGATTCTGCACTTTCATCGTAAGAGGAAATTTTTTGAGGCTTCATCTGAAAATCAGCTATCCCAATTACGTTACCTTTACATAAGATGACGGCTCTTTCGATCATGTTTCTTAATTCCCTTACATTTCCCGGAAAATCATATTTTACGAGCGCATTAAATACTTCATCAGATACATCGAGGTTTTGCTTATTAAATTTGGTTGAATAAAACTTGACGAAATGGATCAACAATGGTCTGATATCTTCGGGTCTTTCACGTAGAGCCGGAATATGGATATGCAATGTATTCAGCCGATGGAACAAGTCGAGCCTGAATTTTTTCTCTTCAACCCATTTCTCAATATCCTGGTTTGTAGCCGAAATTATTCTAAAGTCGGTATGAATCAACGTTGTATCGCCAACCCTTGAGACGACTTTTTCCTCGCTGGCACGGAGGATCTTTGTCTGTAAGTTAAATGGCATATCTGCTATTTCATCCAGAAATAAGGTCCCTTCGTTACACAATTCAAAGAAACCCATCTTATCACTAACGGCACCAGTAAATGAACCTTTTTTATGACCAAAGAACTCACTTTCTACGATAGATTCGGTTATCGCACTGCTATTGACCGCATAAAAAATATTGTCCTTTTTCACACTTGAATAGTGTATAATTCTGGCAATATTTTCTTTCCCAGTTCCACTTTCACCAGTTATCAGCACATTGGCATCCGGATATTTGGCAGCAGTCATAGCTTGTTCTAAAACCAACTGAATCTGTGGACTAACACCGATAAACTGCTTATTTATTTTTTCTTCAAGTACTTTTGAAATCAAAGAGTTTTTTTCTTCCATCAGCTTCAGCATTCGTTGCAGCTGAAGATATTTTTGGGTGCGCTCGATCGCAATCTGAATATCTATGAACCTGAAAGGTTTACGCAAATAATCAAAAGCGCCGGACCTCATTGCTTTGATTACAGTATCCATATCACCATGTGCAGAAATAATAATCACTTCCATGTAAGGATAGGTAATCCTCACCTCTTTTAATATATCAAGACCATTTACGCCTGGTAATCTTACGTCAAGGATTAAAAGGTCAATTTTATTTTCGCTTAATATTTTCCTTCCTTCTTTTTCTGTATTGGCTTCAAACGATTCAAAGGCTGAATCCTGGAAAAAACTACTTAATTCTTCAGTAAATTGCTTCTCATCATCAAGGATCAATATTTTAATCCTGTCTTTCTGTTCCATTTTTATTTTTGCTTTTGAATATTCAAAACTATTTTTATTGTGGTTCCATAAGTGTAGTTGCTGGTTATGTCTATTTTACCATTCATTTCCTTAATTATCTGATAACAAATTGACAGTCCTACGCCGGTTCCTTTTCCTTCCTCCTTTGTTGTATAAAAAGGAAGAATAATATTATCGATATCATCCTTTTTAATACCAATACCATTATCAGTAACCTCAACGATTAGAAATTGTCCCTCCTGATAAGACCGGATTCCAACATTCATTACAAAATCTGTTTCCTGATGGTTATTTTTGTCGATTACTGCGTCTTTAGCATTGATAAGAAGATTAATGATAACCTGTTCAAATTTGTAGGTATTGCCGGGTATTTCAGTAATTTGTTTTTCAAGCTGAAGATTTAGTTTGATTCCAAGGTGTTTGAACTCTTCCACAATCATCGAAACAGCATTTTCGATGCTCTTATTAATGTCAAATTCAGTGATTACATAATCATCGTGATTCCTCGAGAATGCCCTGACATGATCGATGATATTTTTTATCCTGATTATGTTTTCGAATATTTTGTTAGATTTATTTTTAAGAGTTTCAATATCAACAACATCTGCCTTATTTGCATCAAACATAATTTTATCCATAACCATCGAAATGATATTTAATGGCTGGTTAATTTCGTGTGCAATATTTGAGGCCATCTCACCCAGATTTACCATCCGATCGGCGTGCAATTGTTTGGTCTCAATTTTCTTCCGTTGGGAAATATCGCGTATGATGATCATGAACGATATGGGCATTCCGTTAAGATCCTTTATTAAAGTGGAGCTGGTCTCGGCTGCAAACATCGATCTGTTTATATTACGGATTTTTATTGCGGTATTTTGCGCCAACCCGTAGGTCATTGTTTCTTTAATTATTCCCTTTATTGTATCTCGTTGGTCTGCCGGAATAGATCGTAAGAAACACTTGCCCACCATGTCGTCTTTCGTATTGGCCCCAAATAATTTCAGCCCTATTTCAGAAACTTCAATAATGATTCCTTTCTGATCAATTAATAAAATACCATCAGGCGAAACACTTACAATTGTTTTATATTTTTCTTCGCTTACTTTCAGTGCCTGCTCCGCCACCTTCCGCTCAGTAATATCAACAACATTTATAAGGCATTGCATCCCATTTCCAATGACCATACCTTCTATAAATACAACTTTAGGACGACCATTCTCCGTCTCGACCATCACTTCGCATACTTCTTTAACTTTGCTTTCGAAAACATCCCGGAAAAAATCATAAAAAAGAGGCAGTGTATCCTTGGAAATATATAAATCAAAATGCTTTTCCTTCAATTGCGAACGTTCTTTTCCAAGCATATGCGCTCCACTGTGGTTGAGTTCGAGGATAACCATTCGAGTAGAAAGTGTAAAATAGCCAGAAGGAGCGAAATCATAAAGTTCTGCATATTTTTTCGAAGAATCTTTTGCTTTAACAAGTGCCTGGATAAGGATCAAGTTCTGCATCTCCATCTTAATCGTCTTCAGCCTTAAAGCTTCCTCAATTTCTTTACGATCGGTGATTTCCTTTGAAAAATTGAGAAAGCGAGTTTCCGAAAGCTTAACAGCTTCTCTGCTCAGCCACCTTAAAGTTCCGTCTTTATGTTCGATCATCATATCAGCTTTTGATGACCCTGTTTTAACTAATTTTTCGAAATACGTCAACACATCTTCATCCGATTTTTTTATAGCCAGGTCCGAAAACGACATTGTTAGAAGCTCTTTCTCCGAATACCCTGAGATACGACAAGTAGCTTCATTCACGTCAACATATCTTCCGTTTTCATCTAAAATAAAAACTGCATCCGGAGCATTATCAATATAACTACGGTATTTCGCTTCGCTTTTTGTAAGAGATAAATTGACCCTGGATAATTCATCAGTAGTCTTATTAAGTTGAGCTACTTTTTGAATAATGAATTGTCGCTGATTAAAAAGATCAAGAAATATTTTGATCTTACTAAGTAGAATTTGTCCGGAAACAGGTTTGAAAATATAATCAACAGCACCCGAACCATACCCTTTAAACACTTCAAGTTTATCAAAGATATTAGCAGTCAGAAAAATGACAGGAACTTTATTCTCAGGCCTTTCTTCATTCATCTTCAATGCCAGTTCATAACCGTTCATCAAAGGCATACGAACGTCGATGATTGCCAGTGCAAGATCAATTCCATGGGTTTTCTCCAAAGCTTCGGCACCCGAAAGTGCCTTGATCAGATTAACATCTATTTTTCGAATAATGCCCTCAAGTAATTTCAGGTTTATTCGATCATCGTCAACAATAAGCAGATTTGGCTGATATTTCATTTGTTTTGAGGTTCACGTTTACCTGAGTGCGCTTTTTGCTCCATTCCAGACTTTCACTAAGCTTTCTTTGCATTATTAAACTATTTTGATAGACCGCTACTCATCTCAACTTTTGGCATACTTAAATTCGGCAATTGGAATTTTGATCTTTGATGTTTTTTCAACATGTTGGACATACAACTATTTTATAGCGATTTATCAGGAAGGGATATACATGAACCTACAATCCTTGTAAAACAGAATAACTAAAGTAGGAAGTCGTACTTCGCAATTGCCATTAGACATTATTCAAAAATTATTTTGTCGCCCCAAATAGCATTTGCAGAGTATTTCATTGATGAATTTTATCTTAATAGATACTAACGCCGCTTAAAGCGCAAGCAATCATAAAGCAACGTTAAAGCCAGCCAAATATGAATGAAATGAGATTTCGAAGAACAGTCACTAATTAAACATATGTATATGTCAATGTATACTAATAAGTTGCGCAATGATACTTATTATTGTTGTCATTCACAAACCAACTATCGATAATGTTCGATTTATTGTTTTAATCGCTTATTGCGAAGGGGATTAATAGATCATTTCAATATTTTGAATTTAAGAAGAATTAACCAATCAGATTTGAGAAGAATTCTTCACTTGCAGGAACGCAAGTGAAAAGAAATCAGGTAACAAACAGTCTTTTTTCAACCCCATACCTTTGCCGTACAAATGTCGATAGATGTGAAAGTTGAATTTAATATAAATTGTAGCTGAAAAAATAAAGGTAACTTTCGGCGCAATAATTTGAAAAACAATTCATCATGCCGGAGCGGGATAAGACCAGAGAACAACTAACAAAAGAACTTAAGGAACTACATAAGGAAAATGAAACGTTGAAAATAACATATCAAAAGGATATTGCCAAATGCCGACTTGCAGAAGACAAATTGAGAGTCTCGCAAGAATTGCTCAAAATGATTTTCGATTATGCACCTTACGCATTTTACCTGTTTGATCTGGAAGGAAATTTTATAGATGGTAATCGGGCAATGGAGTTGTTGTTGGGATACAATAACAATGAGCTAATCGGAAAAAACATTTTCAAATTAAAGCTTTTATCACCCAAACATCAATTATTTGCTGCAGAACTATTGGCAAAAACAATGTTAGGGCAATCTACTGGTCCCTGCGAATTGGTATTTAACCGAAAAGATGGATCAAAAATCACTGCTGAAATTAGCACTCACCCGATAAAAGTAAAAGATCGGGCTTTAGTTCTGGGCATCGCAAAAAATATTACCATAAATATTCGAACAGAAGAAATGCTCCGTGAAAGTGAGCAGAATCTTAGGGAGAAAAAAACTGAGCTAAGTTTACTTTCCAATGCAACCTTTTCTTTTTTAGAGTCTGCCACTACCGATAAAATTTACAATTTTCTGGGAGAAAAACTATATACGCTATCTGGTGCAGATTATATGGTAATGTCGGAATACCACGAAAAGAACAAATCGGTCTCAATAAGACAATTATTTGGTAATACATCTTCAATTAAAACGATAGAAAAAATAGTTGGAATTGATTTCAGCCAAATTCAGGTTTCTGTCAAGGACATGGCTGATCAGTTCGATTTTTCGCAAAGAAATAAGATTTATCAGATTGAGGGTGGCTTCTATTTTTTATCGGTGCAAGAAGTTTCAAAAACGATTTGTCAAACAATTGAAAGATTTCTCGAAATTGTAGAACTATTTTCAATAGGAATCATTTGGAAAGGAAATTATTATGGAGGCTTAACATTTTGTTTTAAAAAAGGAAATCAATTACAGAAACAAAATCTAATTGAATCGGTTGTTAATCAGGCCGCACTTGCATTGAGCCGAAAATACACTGAGGAAACATTGATTAACAGCGAAGAAAGCTATCGGCGGTTTTTCAATGATAATTTAGCTGGAACCTATAAAATTTCTCATGATGGAACCATATTGATGTGCAATCCGGCTTTCGCGCATATTATAGGCTGCAAATCGGATGAACAAGTTCTGCAGATGAATCTGAACGATTTTTATATTGAACAGTCCGATCGGAATGATTACCTGAACAAACTAAAAGAAAAAGGGAAGATCGAACTTTATGAATCAACCTTACTCGGGTTCGACGGAAGGATCATCCATTTGGTAGAAAACGGAGTCGCAAAATATGACGAAAATGGAGAAATGATTGAAATAACTGGTTATTTATTGGATATAACAGATCGTAAAAAAGCCAGCGAGAAAATTATAGAGAGTGAACAACGCTTTCAATCGTTGGCACAAATTTCGCCTGTTGGAATTTTCCGAATGGATACAAATGGCACATTAAACTATGTTAATCCAGAATGGTGTCACATCATTGGGATATCAGCAGCTGATGCTTTGAAAAAAGGTTGGCTGCATATAGTTCATCCTGATGACAGGAATAAACTGGAGGCATACTGGAAAGCATCAACCAAAGAACAAACATCTTCACCTTCAGAATACCGTTTTATCCGCCCTGACGGAACGATTGTATGGGTGATCGGGCAGGCTGTTCCCGAAAAAGATAGTTTTAATGAAATAGTCGGGTATGTTGGTACGATAACCAACATATCTAAACTCATGCAAGCCGAAGAGTCACTTCGGGAAAGTGAAGAAAAATTCAGAACTTTTTTTAATAAGTCTCCGAATGGAATTGAACTTTACGATGCAAATGGGATGCAAACGAATGCAAATCAAGCTTCACTTGATATGTTTGGTGTTAAAAATGTAGTTGATCTTCTGCAATTCAACATCTTTGATGGCATAAGTTTAGATGTTGAAAAAAAAGAAAAACTGCTCAAAGGAGAACCCGTTGCATATCAGGCAATTCTGGACTTTGAGATAATAAATAAATTAAAACAGTACAAAACCGAAAAAACGGGAAAGTATTGTTTTGACTATTATATAACGCCGTTATTAGCATCTGATAAAAAAATCATTCAAGGTTATCTGTTACAAGTTCAGGATGTCACCAATCGAATACATGCTGAAAAAGAGTTGAAGATTGCGAAAGAAAAAGCTGAAGAATCAGATCGGTTAAAATCGGCTTTTTTGGCCAATATGAGTCATGAAATAAGAACACCAATGAATGGCATCCTTGGCTTCGCCGAACTACTTAAAGAGCCCAATCTTACAGGAAAGGAACAGAGTGAGTATATCCATATTATTAAGAAAAGCGGTGCGCGCATGCTGAATATTATTAATAACATTATTGAGATTTCAAAAATAGAATCGGGACAAATGGATATTACAATTGCAGAGACGAACATTAGTATTTTAATCGATTACCTTTTTACCTTTTTTAAGCCAGAGGCCGAAAGTAAGGGGTTGCAGATGTTCATTAAAAACACATTAACACAAAAGGACTCTTTTATAAAAACTGATAAAGAAAAAATCTTTGCAATTTTAACGAACCTTATTAAAAATGCGATAAAATACTGTGATAAAGGGTTCATTGAAATTGGATTAGGATCAAAAAAATCTATTACCGTAGCAAGTCCGCCAATAGAACAAATCGCCTCACAAGAACTGCTCTTTTTCGTAAAAGATACGGGAATAGGGATTCCAGAAGACAGAAATACAGCTATTTTCGATCGTTTTGTTCAAGCCGATATTGCTGACCAAAGAGCGTTTCAGGGAGCGGGCTTAGGACTATCTATTTCGAAAGCTTACGTAGAAATACTTGGCGGAGAAATCTGGGTGGAAAGCATTGAGGGAAAAGGGTCAATCTTCTATTTTACAATTCCTTATAATATTAAATCAAAAAAGAACAAGGAGAGCAAGAGCATTCACACAACAGATGCTGAAGATAATCGGGCCACTGGCCTCAAAATATTAATTGCAGAAGATAATAATGAATCGACATTACTTCTAAAAATCGCTTTAAAAACAGTTAGCAAAGAAATTATATTTGTAAAAACCGGAATTGACGCAGTTAAGACTTGCCTCGATAACCCCGATATCGATCTGGTGCTGATGGATATTAAAATGCCCATTATGGATGGTTATGAAGCCACCAGACAAATAAGACAATTTAATAGTAAAGTGCTAATTATTGCTCAAACAGCCTATGCTTTAACTGGTGACAAAGAAAAAGCAATTGATTCAGGATGTAATGACTATATATCAAAACCTATTAGAAAAGTTAAATTATTGGCACTATTAAAAAAACACTTTAGAAAATAGAATGCTTACTGGACCCGAATAAACGCCTAACGTGACCAATAGAACGTTTATTTGCTCCAGCAATCAGGCATTTTCCGAGAGAAGCACTTTCGCATGGGTCTGAACAACATTTTAAGCAAGAGAATGAGAACAAGTGAAATGCTCTTAACACTAAAACTGTCGAGCCTTCTGCTGGTGAATTTGGATACCAAACAATTTTCGTCGAATTACTTGAATTAGCGAAATAACATACAAACAGGGACCTTGCAGAAGATTGTAAATAATCGTTTTCGTGTTAGTGCAGATTTAAAATCAAAATCCGATAATCACTTGTTTCTTCCGCAAGATTATTCGTATTTTTAGTGCTCAATTTCGGCAATCAATTAAAGCGATTTTTCACTAAATATTTATCAGAAATTATGAAAACAACACAATCGAGAAGGAATTTCTTAAGAATGTCGGCAACCGGAGCATTAGGCGCTTTTGCACTGACTCAGTATTCCTTTAAAGCAGCTGCAGAATCGGATTTGTCAGCTGCTGATCCGAAGACTTTCGGTATTGGTCTTCAATTATATACAATTCGTGACGCCATGGCGAAAGACGTTCCCGGATCGTTGAAAAAGATTTCCGATATCGGAATCAAAAATCTTGAACTCGCGAACTATGCAAACGGTAAATTCTATGGCTACGAACCCACTGAATTTAAAAAATTGGTAAATGGCCTCGGCATGGATATTATCAGCAGCCATACACAAGTTGAGGCGTTAGGCATCACACTCGACAATGCAAAGAAAATGGCAGAAGACCATGCCAAAATCGGTGCGAAATATTGCATCCAGCCTTGGGTAGTTGAAGAAGCCCGCACAACACTCGACAGTTATAAAAAGATGGCTGCTGAATGGAACAAAGTAGGTGGTATCATGAAAGAACACAAAATTCAGTTCGGATATCACAACCACAATTTCGAATTCGACACAGTGGAAGGTAAGATTCCTTACTATGATATCTTTATGGTTGAATTAGACAAAGATCTTGTCACGATGGAACTTGATCTTTTTTGGGCAACTAAAGCTGGCCAAAACCCGGTTGAGATGTTCAAAAAATACCCAGGCAGGTTCCAACTGTTCCATATGAAGGACATGTTTACCAAAGAAGCACCATTTTACAAACCCGCAACAAATGACTTTGCTCCTGTCGGCGCCGGCCTTATCGATTTCAAGGCAATTCTTAATGCCAAAAAGACAGCAGGAATGAAATACTTTTTCGTTGAACAGGACTCTACAAAGGATGGTAAACCGTTTGAAGCTATTCAAACCAGCGTTACAAATCTGACCACCAAACTTCTCAAATAAAAAGAAGTTTTAATTTTGCAGCGGGGCTGTCTAAAATATTTGAATTTAGACGGCCTCTGCTTTTGAATAAATACAATATCAAAATGGCAAAGATTGAAATCATCAGGGGAGATATTACACTACTGAATGTTGATGCTATTGTAAATGCAGCAAACCGATCGCTCTTAGGTGGCGGAGGTGTTGACGGAGCAATTCACCGGGCAGCAGGTCCTGAACTGCTTGAAGCATGTGAATTGCTCAACGGCTGTAATACGGGTGATGCAAAAATGACACCCGGCTTTAAATTACAGGCAAAGTATGTTATTCACACAGTAGGGCCTGTTTGGAATGGGGGGAAGAACCACGAAAAAGAATTGCTCGCCTCATGTTACCGGCAAAGTCTCCAAATCGCTTCAGGAAACAGCATCCGGACAATTGCTTTTCCCAATATTAGCACAGGTGTTTACGGTTTTCCAAAGCAGGAAGCGGCATTGATTGCATTTGAAACAGTTCAATTTTTCTTAACAGATCATCCTGAAATAGAAAAAGTTATATTTTGCTGCTTCGACGAAGAAAACCTGGACATTTATAACAATCTGAGCTACAATAAAACGATTATCAGAAGTGTTCAATCGCCCAAAGAAATTGAAATAGTCGCTGATCTGGCTTCGACCATTTGGAACGAATATTACGTTCCAATCATTGGAAAGGAACAGGTAAATTATATGATAAAATCTTTTCAGTCAGTGGAAGCAATTCAAAGACAAATCAAGACAGAAAACCAGAAGTATTACTTAATTTATCATTTTGCAGAACCCTCTGGCTACATCTGCATAAAACCATCTGGGGATGATTTATTTCTCAGCAAGTTCTATATTATCAAGGAAAAAAGAGGTACTGGATTGGGAAAAACCGGGTTGAATTTCATAATCGGCAGAGCCGAAGAGCTTGGTGCAACTGCCATTACACTTACTGTCAATAAAAACAATTTCAACAGCTTAAAAGCCTACGACAAATTGGGATTTATAAATACGGGGTCCGTTGTTGCAGATATCGGTGCAGGCTTTGTAATGGACGACTATACAATGAGGTTGGATATTAAAAACAATAACCCTTCGAGGGTCTGAAAAAGACCGCTCGAAGGGTTGTTACTACAGTCCGAAGCGTTTGGTTTTGCGTTAATCGAATAATTCACTAAGGCTTCCAAAATAATCGGACTCCCATCCCTCAACCATATTATCATATGCGTCATCAGGAATATTGGTCTGGTGAACTTCAACATTGGTTCCGCTTTTATCAGGATGTAGTTTAATCGTAACCACAGAATCAGATTCCTCGCCAAAAAACCATTGTTGAACAATTTTTTGATTGGGAACAAACTCCACGTTGCGGCCGACGATCTCGCCATCCCAAAGTGAAAAATCACTTCCAGGTTCAGTACTCATGACGGCTGGCTCGCCCGACCAGATTTCGATCATCACTGGATTGGTAAGCGCATTGTATAAGTCAGCAGGTGAAGCGTCTAACCTAAAATATTTCTTGAAATCTTTCATTTTGTATATTAAATCATTCCATTCAAAAATAGATAAAATTGATGCAATCTCAAAATGCTCAGACAAATTACGATCTGCCATTTAAATAAAACCTGCATAAGCGACTGGTAATTAGCAATTGGCACAACTAACGCATAAGACAGGAAGGAAATCTTCCAACTTTTCAGGAATGCCTTTTACTTGTCAGAACCTGTAAGACAAACCGATCGTTAATAGCTCTTTAAACTGCCATTTTGGTGTGCGTCCAATTTCTATACCATTAGTATCAAGAATCGGAAATTTTGTATTGTAATCATAAATTACCTCTGTCGAAATCCTTGCATTTATCAATCGATTAACTCTCATAGTCAGCACCTGTTCCCACTCGAATGCAAATTTTTGAAATGTGTACCTGTAATTATTGAAGAACTCTCCCTTGGTCTCGTAGGTTATATTCTCGCTGAGTTCCTGTCTCCAATTTGCTTTAATAATGATACCAGGTTCCCAAAGCCTCTCTGTACCGGGTTCCAGTCCATAGGTCGATGGATCTATCAAAGCTGTATCATTGACATAGGTTGTTTTGGAGGTGAAGGGAGCTATGAAGAGGGAGAAATTTTTGTTTGGTTTATAATCAAGTCCCAGAGACATTGTAAGGTATCCTGGAGCCATAAACGCTGAAATCGGATTAGTCATATCGGGATAAGTATAACCTCTGGCAACCTGAGTTCGGAAGTTACCCTCAGCTGTATAATACCATTTTTTAAATGCAGAATATCCAAAACGACTTTGGAATTCAATCTTATCATCATTTTTTTCCAGTCCCCTGGTTTTACTCTTACTGATCCCATATCGAAATTCGCCACTATTCTCCCATTTTAC
>Ga0302292_1001725_pt1 | contig 13730 bp, 20 predicted proteins | sample III_Fen_N2_1_FD_194553 | JGI IMG/M metagenome (GOLD analysis project Ga0302292, IMG submission 194553) | Peat permafrost microbial communities from Stordalen Mire near Abisko, Sweden - III_Fen_N2_1 | ecosystem: Environmental > Terrestrial > Soil > Wetlands > Permafrost | place: Sweden: Abisko...
AAATGACAACATTATCACTAAGTCGGGTAAATCTATTCAGATAGGGGAGAAAGTGGCAGAAACGGAAGGTATTAAAGACTACAAGCTACGTAAAGAGTTTATTGCAACAGCAGAAAAGACTAATTCATTCATTCATGCATTAGAGAAAGCGATACCAGGATTTAAAATACAAGTTGAGAGTTTCGAAACAACACGTAATACAGAACATGCTACTGACCGCGCGTGGGTAGATGCTACCGGAATACACTTGAATACTCAATCAATGAATGTTGATACTCCTATTCATGAGCTTACACATATATGGATTCATGCTCTTGAAATGACTGATGGATATAAGTACAATCAGTTCATGAGTAAAGTACGTGATTCAATTGCGGACAATAAAGAAATCATGGACTCGATACGAAAAAAATATTGGCAGCTTGACGAGGTTCATCAACTCTATGAATATGCTGCTGCAGTAAGTGGTATGACTTCACAGAAAGAAGTAAACAAGTTCCTTGCTCGTAACAATCGCTATGTATCGTCTACTCGATCAAAAGATATATTCAGAAAAGTATATGATATTGTCAGTAGCTTATTCTCTTCAATAGGTAATTTAGTATCTGGTAAGATAACTGCTAATTCAGCACTCGACAATGTAAACTTCGAGAAAGGTACATTGAATGATATCTTTAATGCATTGACAGAAGATATTCTTAATGGTAGAAAGATTGTTGATTTTGGGCCGGTAGAGATAGAACAGTTATTGAAGAACTATTATAGTAATGGTTTCTATGAAGCTGATATGGGATTTAAGCCTATTGAGAATGTAGCTGAGGTTGTACCATTTCTTATCAATAATGAAGAGTATGGACAACTCAACTTTGAGAATCCGGAAGCAAAAGAAAAAATGGTTGAAAACATATTCGCGAACCTTTGGCAAAGAGATAAGGATCGTATCTATGTTGACTATGGTAAGATGTATAGCTTTCCAAACAGTATGCCGGACAACGAAGTTATGGCTAGTATCAAGAATGAAATGCTAGTACGTCGTCAGCAGATGATGAACTCTTTCAACAACAATATTGTCGAAATACTCAATAAGCATATCTCAGATACTTCTGTTCCACTTGAAACACTTATTCAAGATACATTCTCTGAGTATGGTTTTTCTGATACTGTAGTTGAGAACATTGTACGTTCTATCAAATTGCTTGGTATAAACGAACCTATGACTACTGTTATGAACTATCGGGATATAACAAATGTACAAGCACTGGCACCATTATACAATGATGCTATTGTTGGTTTTAATCCTATTGTGATAGTACATACTATGTCAGATAGTAAAATTGATGTATCACTTATTGACTTAACCGGTTCCGTTCTTGGCTTTCAAGATAACCTTATGGACTCACATAAGAAATCACTAGCTGCTAATCTCGGTCATGAGAAATCAGAAAAAGGTCGTAAGTTCAATATGAGCAATAGTCAGGGAGATATACGACAAGTATTACTTGGGGTGACTATTGCCGGCATGAACAAACTTGCTCAGGAGAATAACAAGAAACTTACCTTACGTCGCTATGGTGTTATTGGTTTCAATGGTACTTCTATTCAACCGCGTATGCTTTCTACTCTTCATCAAGCTATGGCCAATGGTAGAGATTTGTTTACTCTTCCATCAGTACAAGCTGTCATGGATGAAAAATCATTATCGTATAAGTGGTTTCAAGAACTCCTAAACGATGATAAGGCATGGAATGAAGATAGTATATACCAAAGTTGGAGAGACAAGTTAGAAACGTATTACGCTGCTTACTATCAATCATTGAATATGGATGAAGTACAACGTGATGCTATGACTGAAAACTTCAACAGTTACGACCACTTTAAATTACTCAGCGACCGCGCTCGGGCAATAGAAATAAAGGATAAGAATTGGATAAACAATCCAGAACATAAATTGATTACTCAGTATCTTGTATGGTTCAAACAAGGTGTAGGTATCAATAACGGACAAGTAAAAGATATCAATAAGACTTGGTTGAAGTTTACCAATATCCACAATATTAAATCTGACATTCTTCAATACTATTCAGTAGAAGCCGAAGCAACAAAATCTATTATTGTCAATCAATTGAATGACTACAAAGCAAAGTTTAATGAAGCTTTGACAAAATCACTTGAATCACGTGGTATGTCATTAAACATTCTTGGCAATCAACCCGAGAAAGTATTTGGCCACTTATTCAAAAAAGGAGAGCTATTGCTTACCGAGGACAGTGATAAAAATAAGAAAGGTGATATTGTTCCTATCATTCTCAATAATCAATTGTACGGATCCTACAATGTCGATGAAGCTAAGCAAGCGGGACTTACTAAAGAAGATATTGCTCTGGCCGACCTTATACTTGAAACAGTAAAAGAACGTTACCTTGCCAATGCAATGCATGATAATTCGCGCCGGTCAACACCAAAAAAAGAAGAAGAATTGCGTAATGAGTTGTTGAGCAAAATGGTTCCTGGTCATATTCCTGTTTTGGAAAAGACTAAACAAGAGTTATTCCGTGATAAGAAATACAAAGAGATGGTTCGTAAAGGATGGGATCAAATAGCTATTTCTGAGTTTATGTCCGGAATAGAAGATGTGACTATTGACAATGATTTGATTTCAGATGATTATCAACACATGAACTCACGGTTCCGTTCTCAGCAGTCTATACAACAACAAATGATACGTATGGGGCTTATGCCAACAGATAGTACTACACCTAACAGATACAAAGGTGATTTGAAATTCTACGGTAAAAAGACTATGAATCTTGAATATGTATTCAACATGTTTGTAGATGATAGTATTCGTACTATTGAGATTGAGAATAGAATGATACCGGCCATGAACAAAGCTATTCAATGGAATCAGATATTGAAAGAAGAGTATAATATCCAAACAAAATATACCAATGAATTTTTGAAAGAATATTCAGATAGAATTATCAAAGGAAAGTCACAAGATGATCCTACTGATAAGACTGCAGCTATTGTAAAGAATATCACTAATGCTTATTCTTTCATGGCTCTTGGTTATCGTCCACTTGTATGGGTACGTTCGGCTTATTTTAATACTCAGTCACAAATCATAGAAGCATTGTCTACTAAGGCGGCCAATATGTTTACTGATGAAAATAAACGATTGAACTTTCCTACTCCTGAAGATATGACTAAAGCAAATCTTGAACTTGCTATGAACCATAAAAAAGTTATGGCGCTAGGTAAGAAGTTAGGTTTAGTAAATGGTAGTGAGATGGAAGCTATTGAATCGTTCTTTACAACAAACATTGATAAGAACGTTTTTCAATCACAGCTGGCACATATTGGTAACTATTACTCAGATATCGCGGCCCGACTAACAACCATGGTTGGATTTATGATACACGATGGTTCTTATGAAGCTCATACTTATGATAAGGCAACTGATTCTTTAAAATACGAGAAATTAAAAGATTCTCGCTATTTTGATAAAGAGGGTAAGATGATTAGTGGTAAAGAGCAAGCTATCTGGGACAGAAAAACAAAACAAATGATTGACCAAGGTATCATGAAAGATACTGATAACATGGAAATAGGTTATGATTTTGAAGAAGTAAACACTCGTTTCAAATGGTATGCTGATAAGTACATTATTGGTGCTATGGATGAATATCAAAAGATGCTTTTAGGGAATACATTCTCGGGTCGTATCTTTACTCAGTTCCGTACTTTCTTGCCAGGTAAGATATTCAATTTAGTTGGTAGTAGAAGAATGACATCGTATGGTGCTGATGTTACTGCAGAACTGAATGAAAATAATGAATGGGAAACTATCAAGAAACAGATTATGATAGAGGGAACACTTGCTTCTATGTGGAATTATCTTTCTGATGTGGTAAAAGTTGTTCGTACTAAGGATATGAAGTTTTCTGATTTGGAAGAGATGGACCCAATGACAAAATATAATCTTGCCCGGTCAATGATTAGTGCCACTTTCTTTACTTCTATTCTTGTAGGTATAAACATGCTTGCAGCAAATGGAATGAGTGACAGAGATAAGGACAAGCTTTCATGGCTTTATAGCGAACTTATGGCTTATTCGAACTATGACTCTATAAAGAGTAATATTGTTCCAATGTCAGGCCTTATAGACAATATTATGGGGCTTATGACAGGACAGAAGAAATGGACACGTTTATTTGCTTATACCGGACCGGTGTATGATGCTATATGGTTTATGGAGTTATTAGGAGATAATGACAACATGATGCAAGACTGGACAGCACGTAAGAAGATAAACGATATGAATGCTCAGGAACTGAAAGAACACTATCAAGAAGTTGCTGATAAACGAGCCAAGCGATTACAGAAAGAAGTTGACGATCTTGAAAAATTGAATTAAAAAAATAAGCCATCTAACCTACGAATAGGAAAGATGGCTTTCTTTTTGAGCTTTACATACTTCACAGCATTCTGTCTCTTTGACGTATAAAAAACTAACTAAAATTGCAAAAATCTCACTTTTTATATAACACGTACAAATGTATATAAAAAGATAGGATTACAATCTACAAATTTGTATTTTAAGTGATATTATTTTTTACTGATTCACAACATTCGGCAATCCATCCAACGACATATTCAAATGGTTCATGATGTTTCATATCAGCATCAATGTATTCAAATAAGTTCTTAGCAGCATGACACGATTCATGAGCAACGATATTGTAAGTCATACTTTCTTTTGATGAAAAGAATAATATACAACCATAATACTTATGCTCTTTATTTCTTACCGGCATTGCAAAAGCATCTAAGTTTGCACAATTAGCCCATGATTCAATTTCTTTACTATCAAACTGATAAAATTGTTCAGAAATAATATCTGGTATATTGTTTACAACTACCCATATTTTATACGGATAGATTACTGGATCAAATTGATGTATTTTTACTTTTTCCATATTTTTCATTATTATTTCTTGCTGCATCTCTATCAGCTTTCATTTTATCTTTGATATGTTGTGGAAGAGAGTCTTGTGCTTTCTTATCAAAGGTGATACATTTAATTTTTACCATACTATTTGAATTTAATTTGAACTTGTCCTTTTTGTTCTTCTAGTATAACTCCACTTATTCCGATATTATGTTCAGAAGCTAATCGAGCAAATATTTTCATGATAAGATAGTTGTTTGCATTTTCATCTTTACCATCCATGTGATGATCAGCAATAGTTATTGTTTTACCATTGAATAGCTCTTGAATAATTGAATCAATAATTCTTGTTGTTTTTCCTGAGCGACGTCCGGCAACAGAGAATATCTTTTCTGAATAAATATTCTCACTGATAAACTTGTTCAGACCATCAACCATTACTTGACCATCAGAAGTAAATCCAGTGGCTTGTTGCAAGTATTTATATGCTAGATGAACCAATGTATCATCCACTGCATGATCGAACGTTAGAAGCCATACATTTGACCATATAGATTCATTACGAAAAAGCAACAGCATATTTTCAGCTGTTCTTATTGTGTCAGTTGCTTGACAATACCATAATTTTTGTCTCATGTTATTTTTCAATATATTGGTTTAAATACTTTACTGCTTCAATACATTGTGTTTTGACATAAACTTCACGTTCTGCAGTAGAATTAAAATTAGCTTGTTTCATTTCTTTTGGTGTAAATAAATTCAACGCCCATATAGCTTGATTTATTGAACCTTGTGCATTTATTACATTTTGTTGTTTTCTTGGCATAATTTATTCATGTTCGTTATCGTTTCCTGTTTGAATACCTCGTTCATTGCATTTTACCATTTTAGTTGGATTACCTTTAAAATGATTTTGCCATGCTTCTTCTATATGTTTTTCATCATAATAAAATTCTGGATCAGGTTTTACCCAAATTCCTTCTTGTACTAAAATTGCAACAGGATGATTGTCATTAGAACTAAAATCTATTGTAGAAGCAATATTTATAAATCTTTTATAGTTTGGATCAATTATTCGACCTGTTACTTTATCTATACAGTTATGAAGCATTTCTTGTTGATATAAGCTAAATAAACTGGCCAAATGAGTAAACGTACCCTGAACATCAGAAAACTCGTCTAATAGGTGTTTTAGCGCTTCTGGTGACTTAATAAACGTATAATTATTCATAGCCTCATGAAGTTCTTTAGTTTCTTCTGCAAATTTCTCATAACGAGTTTCTATATCATTCCCAAAAAGAGAAGTAAACAAATCAATTGCTTTTGCTTCGGTAATATCTCTTACTCTAATCATTGTCTAAGCTGTTATGTATTTCCATTAATAATAATTCTCCTTTGTAATCAATCTGTTCTTCTTCATAAATCTTTGCCATATCTTTTGAAGTATGAACATCTTTATATTGACACTGCATATTTTCTAATGTACGAGTATTACAGTCCCAAGTCATTTGTATTCTTTCTTGGGTGTCTTGATATAAAACAACATTATCAGTTGTCATTATTATCCAATTGTTTGATTCATCTATTGTCATATTACTTTAAATATTGTTTCTTCTTTCCATCCTTTATGGAGTTCCAAAATGCAGGTTTGTATTCGCGTATATTGAAATGTTTTTCTTGGTAGTGATGTGATTGATTTCAAGCCATACTTTTTGTAATGCTTCAATCGTACATCAGAATCAATAATAGTAAACCAAGGCATTAATGCAATTACATGATCAGACATCTTCATACATTCTTCAAAAATATAATATCCTATCTTAAGTCCATCCATATCCATGTTATCTGGAATACCAAAAGCGGTACCAGTAGAGAATGGTGGGTTCATGACTATGCAATCAAATCGTTGTTTTGGTAAATCAAAGAAGTTAGTAGGAGCAGTAAATTGATACTGCCCCAAATAACTTACAATGTTTCCTTTGCCCAGAGTAGGTTCAAGAACAGTAACTGTATTACGTGGTATAAGAGAACACATATATTCAGCTACATCAGGTGGTGTTTGGAAATCCGTTAATTTGCTACTTTTCATTTGTAACGTATTTCCATTCTTTTACATATTCATATTTGATATCTTCATAACCATTTGTAAGGTCAGGTCGGAATATCACATTATCATGTTTTACAAGAAACTTACCAAAATAAGTACTTCCTTTATGGGTACGAATAATAATTTCCTTATTCATTAGATGCTTCAATAATGTCATGTCAATAAATTCATCACATTTTTGAAAACCATCAATGTATGCTTTTTCAACCATAATATTAAATGGATAAAGTGAATGTTCATCTGCATATTGCTTTGCTAGATTAGTTACGTTTTTCATATAGCTTTTTTTGTTAGTTTACGAATGATATTGCCATTGTTGTTTACCAATTCAACAATTTTACTATGATGTACACTGTTTTGATTATCCCAACCATGGCATTGTACGACTTTAAATGTTTCAAGTGATACTTCTACTGTCTCAATACGTTTGGAGTCAATACGCGCGCTTAAAATAAGTGATTTGGGTCTATCATAGTAACTGCTTTTAAACACACAATGTTTCAATCCAATTCCTTCTTCTTGATACTCTTGTAATGTTCTTAAAGGAACAACTTCTATATTCCCATCAGTAATAAGTAAGTCAGAATAGATAACTGCTTTCTTTGCTAATATCTTTAGTCCTGGCCCTTTTACAATAAGAAAGTTTTTGTTCATATAGTAATCATGTTCTAACTTTAAATCAACCGGACAAACATATTTTGGATTAAGAATATCTTTCTTGAATTTTATCAAGAAGTTGATATAATCAAACCACATATTTGCATCTTTGATAATGTAGTTATTACGCATACAGATACGGATAGTTGGCCAGAACAGTTTAAAATCAATATTGTTTTTGTAACATTGAAATTCAATTAAACTTGTTTGACCAGTCTTTAGTAATGTCTCAATCTTATTATTGGTAAGCAAAGAACGAAACATAAACAATGGACGAATATCAAAGAAATCAGAACCAAGTCCTCGTTGTTGATATATTGGTCGAATGGTAGGATTTGGATAAACATAATCAGGGTACATATCATGATATTCAAGTCTATAGTTCCTTATTTCTAATGCAGAACTCCACATCAACTTATCAATTGAATACCCATAACCGACATACATCAATCGTGACATAGTAGTTATCACATTATCATCGGTAAGGAAATTTCGACAACTTTCAATATATGCAACTCTTACTTTCTCACCTTTACTATAGTATCGGATAAAAGAGAAATAACGCATTATCTGAAATTCTTCAACAACTTCTATTATAGAAATTGTGATTTGATTTTGTGCTAGCTTCTTTTTAGTATCAACAATATTCAGTTTCTTACCACATCCCGGGCAAGTACATTTCTCTTTATCTGTATGGAACACCGTAGCGCATTCCATACATGTTGTTCCTTTTGTTTTAGTACGATAACCCTCACAAGGAAATCCGGTCTTTATGGCCCAATTGATTTGTTTCTTAGAAATAGGTTTCAACTTACTAGATATGTCATTTACTATCCGAAGTTGAAATTTTGTACGTGCTTTCATTAATCAAATAAGCTTGGTTGTTGTATTACTTGAGCAGTAACTTTCTTTGTAGTCCTTTTCATAAAACTTGCTGTTTCAGTATATACTCTTTCTTTTGCAGCTGCTTTGGCTTTTTCCAATTCTTCTGGTGTAAGTTCAACTTTATGATTGACTACTACACGAGCATTGACTAGTTTTCCAATATTGATATTTTCTTCTTCGTAAAAATGTACTGCTTGTCCGAATATCTCAGCATCAGTAAATCCAGTTTCACCACTTGTTTGTACATAATTTAGAATGTACGTTATGCAATCATCAATGTTCTTTTTTGAATTAGCATACTTTGCTGCAAATAGTTCATCTTTATCAGCTAGAGAACATACATAATTCAATATTGTTTCTTTAAAAGCATTTGATCCTTTAGCCATAATTATGGGTTTTGAATATAAATATCATTTGTATCAGTACAAGCCGGTACCATTTCATTAAGATCAAGACTAAAGAAGAAATTCTCAATTACGTTTCTGAGTGATTCACTTTCTTCTCCGAACAATACTACTGCCGGTATATTATCTTTATTACGTTTCCATACTTCTTCACGAAGTTTTCCGGTAAGATGTTTCAGCTTATCTATGTCCTGTTTTATACGGAACCGGTAATCGCCTACATCTTTTAATATTTCCATTGCATCGAGAATATATCCTTCTTGTATGTCGGCAAGCTGGTGAACAAGATATATCAATGCTTCTACTCTTGCTTCTTTTTCAGCAATTTCTGCTTTAGTATAAATTTTTGTTGAAATCATACTTCATGTATTTTGTATTTATTATTTACTTGAATATATTTTATTGTTTGGTCTACTATAGAATGTAAATCTATCTTCCATTGTCGACAAAGAAGTTCAATAAGAAACAACATTTGATTAATTATCTTTTCCATTTTAGGATGTTCTTCAAACTGTAGTTCAGATACTATTATAGTAATACAATCTGCTGAATCAAAACGGATGAAATCAATCGATTTAGAGCGTTCAAAACTTATTTCCATACCATGTATCCAACCATAAGCAATTAGTTGAATATAGGCCATTGCAAGATGGTATTCAACACTATCCTTTATGAATACCTCAAAGTTATAATCATAGTATTGTTCAACGGCATTATTACTTAATCCAAATGATTTAAAATTAGCTTCTGCACCTTTACGTTTAGCAAGAGAACAATCACAAAGACTTTTGATAGCATCTAATGATAAATATTCATTTGATAATCGATGCTTTTTATTATCGTATATTTCAAATATGTTTTCCTTTATGGAATTAGCATAAGCAATAAGCTCTTTTCTTTTTATCATAATAAAATAATTTCCCTATAATTATTAGAAACAAATATCGGATCAGGGTCTTTATCAAACCAGCATAGATACCATCTATCTTGTTTTGTTATTTCAGTATTGACATTCATTTTCCACATTTTACCAATGTAAGCACCACTAGGTTGACTATGACTATAATCTGCCAATTTATCAAAATCAGATTGATTCATTACAGCATATTTTTCGTCAACAAGTATATCTTTTTGATTTGGCTGATTCCAATATTTTCCTAATGGATCAGTTATTTGTGGAATAATGTATAATTTGTTTTCTTTTATCATACAATGTTTAATCGTTTTAGAATAAATTCAAGTTCTGATTTGTTTTTGATATTTGATTGAAATACATCTTTATCTTGATTTAAAATATGAATATTTATAAATTGATCTTCTACATAAGTAAGTAATGATTTATTCAATTTATAAAGTATTGCTCTATCTTCTTCTTTATGAAAAAGTTTAAATCCAAATGATTCTATATCTTGCTTATCAAGACATTTTACACGTATCAATGATTCATTTATTTTTCTTTGCATTAATAGTAAATCATTATATGTTGAACATACTGAATTTTCCCAATGATTTGTTGGTAATTCAGATAATCGTTCAAATTCAAATCCAACATGAAACTCAGTTATTTCCGGAGTATAATATTTATTTTTTTTCATAATAGTATTAATTAAATTGGACCCTCTAGTTCTATTATACAACCTGGCCTAAGACCCCACCGTTTAAAAATTCCATTCTTACTGACAATCTGTGCATCATTATCATACACAAGACCTACAAGAGCATTCTTTACATCTTTCTCAGCCTTTTCAGCTTGCATAGCATCCCATATCATTTTTTCAAGATTGTCCAAATCGGGAGCCGTATCTTTAAAGTAAATCTTAGTACCGGTAGTAAGATCATCTTTCATATACTTAGGTGCCGAATCAGATACTTTGAATATAAATTCAAGACGAGTAACGAATACAGCACTACGGAACTTAGTAAATGATATTTCTCCAAGTTGTTTTAAGACTTGTAGTTGTAATGCTTTTACTGTATTAGTGATACGAGCATCTTGATATGATTTGATAAGTACATCAGGCTTTCCAGTATGCTTATTTGTGTACATAAGGATTTCTCCTTTCTTTGGACCATTACTATAACGGGTAACCATAAATCGCGCTGACTGCTTCGGAATAGGATTACCTTTTTCATTTGTATCAAGTTCCGGATAGAGTAATACTAATCGTAATTTCTGATATCGAGGATTTACACTGTCTGTTTCAATGACATCATCAAAAAGACTACCTTGTGTTGATATTACTTCTTGTGGCATTATATTCTTTCTTGAGTCACATCTTTCAAGAAATGCTTTTCGATCTGCTTTAGTCCATCCGGCCATCTCTGTTTATTATAAAAGCGTTTGTAATAATAATTATTTGACACATTTGAATACCCCTTATAAGTTCGCTTGTGTTTATCTTAGAGTTCATATAATCAGACAACAAATACCTACGCAGCAACATTGCATTATTGTAGGTATTCATAGCTGATTTGATATTTTCGTTACTCATTAAATGACTTCGAAATTTTGTTGTTCTTCTACTTCTTTTATTCTTTCTGTTCGCGAAGGACAAGATAGTAATGCACACTGGCTACAGTTATCAATATTTGATACCATACCTTGCCAGTTATCACGTTCATTCTTGTTCAACTCTTCTACAGTTCTACGGATAGATTCATGAAGTTCTGCCTGAGCTAACTTGTCATATTGAACTTCTATGAATTTATTGCTTATTGCTTCTTTGTAATTAAATACCCAAAAGAAGAATAAAGGATCGTTGTTCTTTAATATGTTTCTTACCGTTGGAGTAAAAACTTGATGAATAGTGCTTTCAGGGTTTTCTTGCATATTAAAGTCCAAATCAATATCACGTATCAACTCATGATACATCTTGCCTTGTATGCCATCCAAATTGGACGGAGAACCCCAACAGAACTCTCCATAGTCAGAGAATATACCGGTAAGCTTTAAGTCAATAGCACAAAGTCGTAAACCACGTGTCGGCAATGCAATAGAAGCAGGGAATATATCAATCTCACCTTGTAAGATAATATTGTCATTTTTGCTCCATATCTTCTTTACACCAACTTGGGTGTTCATTTCCTTTTCTATTGGTATTTGATATTCAGTTTTGAGTTTATTGAACATCATTACTTGTTGGTCGATACGTATCTGATCAATCTTTTTGTCACCTATTGTTTGACCATTAAGAATTTGCTTAGCAGTAAGTTTTTTTCTTGGTAAATCAAGTGTTTTCTTTCCACCGATAGAAGCGCCTAGACATTGTGTTTCAAAATAGTTACCACATGTCATTGATAGCGACTCCCGGCTAACTGTTTTGTCAATAGTATTAGCCTTTATGGACATAGCACAGTAATCACGTTTCTCCCCTTTGTAGAAGAACTTTTTTATCAATGACTGGTTGATATATATTTTACTCATTATTTGGGTGGATTAGCCTTTTCAAATTCTACCTGAGCTTTCACTACCGAGGACATAGAAGCGGCAATAGTTTTAGCCTTTTCAATAGTCCATGCAGTAAGTGTTACTCCTTCTGCTTTATCAAACATACCATTCGCTTGCATTTTTTGTAGAGCAAAGCGAAGTCCGGCAATATTCATCCAGCGTTGTTGTTCATCACCTTTCAATGTGAATCCATAGAATAAATTCAATACAGCATCTTCTGCAGCCTGGTTCTTATAAACTTCTGGATTAAGTTCAAAGAATTTAAAAGTACATTCCAATGAAGCTTCAAGACATTTCTGTACTACAAAGCTAGGATTAGGAACACGGCCACCACCGCCACCAAAACCACCAGCCTGATTGATAGACTTCATGTTTTTGATATTAGTATAGTTTCCTTGCACTGCTACTTCATAAGTATATTCTTCACCAATCTTCCATGATGGTTGTTGTTTGCTACTATTAGCTGTTCCGGTTACTTGTGCACCGGCATTATCAAGAGTAACAGTGAACTTATAAAGCATACCATTAGCTCCATTATATGTATCTTGTACACCATCTTTCATCAGCGGTGTAAAACTGATTAATTTACCTTGTGCCATTATGTTTCAATTTTGTTACTCGTTCAATCTCTTCATTACAATCTCCTTCTGTTAGAAAATAGTTTCCAACTTCATAATACAGATTATCTGTAGTATTGTTTGTTTCTACACGTTTTCTTGAAATAAAATCATTCATAGAAACATTTTGATCTTTCAGAACATAAACAAAATACTCTTCACCTACTGCTACGCGAACAACATTTGTTTTTTTCTTTGTATACTTATTACATCGGATAACATTATCTTTTCCGACATTATCGCCAAACTCAGGCTGACCAGTGCAATCAGGGTAGCTGCTTTTGCAACTACCACAAAGATTGCGTTTGGTATCAATTGTTGATACTTTTCCCATTTTATTCTACTGGTTCAAGATTATCATCGAAATACTTTTTAGTAACATACCACATATCCAAATGATTTTTCGGGTTACGTGCTACATATCCTTCATTGAACTCTTCATGACTTAATAGTTCGGATACAGAAATTTCTCTTATCTCACCTTTGAAATCTTTTAAAGGAATCAGTTCAGATAAACCTTTTCTTTTGTACTGTTTAAATTCACCATAATCCATAATAGAATATCACTTTACCTATACCAGTGAGAAGGTTCTAGTTATTAAAATAATTCTTTATCTTCTTTCTTTACTTCATGGTCGATTTGATCATAACCAACCAACTG
>Ga0302292_1001726_pt1 | contig 13720 bp, 12 predicted proteins | sample III_Fen_N2_1_FD_194553 | JGI IMG/M metagenome (GOLD analysis project Ga0302292, IMG submission 194553) | Peat permafrost microbial communities from Stordalen Mire near Abisko, Sweden - III_Fen_N2_1 | ecosystem: Environmental > Terrestrial > Soil > Wetlands > Permafrost | place: Sweden: Abisko...
GGCTTCTGATGAACCAGTATCAGTGTTAGACTTTCCGTATTTACCAAAGATTTCCTGCTTTTTTTCAGCTGTTAAATACATGATAATTTATTGAAAATAAATGTTTTAAAATACAAACTCAGCCTTGTACACTTCACAAAACTGCTCGTTTGATTTTGAGCTTGCAAAGATAAGTGTTTAATTCTGAATCACAAAGACATCCCGTCATTTTTCCAAAAAAAGTTTATTTACTTCTCCTTTTAAGCATTGTCCGAATATCCTTCTTTTTAGAATACGAAACATCTCAACCATATCATTCTATAAAAATTATCGTTTAAATGTATCGGCATATAAATTATTAAGCCATTTATACGGAAGTTTTTCAAAAAGATATTTACAGGTAATGACCGCCAAAATGCCAACTGCCGATCCTGCCAACACATCGACGGCAAAATGTTGCGAAAGATAAATGCGCGAAAATCCAACCAGCAAGGCCAGAACAAAATACAGAAAATGAAGTCCCGGCTTCCGGGTATAAAATGCCAACACCAGAAAAAATGCAAAAGCCGTGATGGTGTGTCCCGATGGGAAGCTTTGTGCTGTATAAAGGTGCTCTCCAGCAACTCGATGCAACTGAATAGACGGGAAATGCTGTTGAAAAAAAAGAATGGGTCGTTGCTCGTCAAACAAGCATTTTAAAGATTTTGAAAAAATGCCGCAGATGAGCTGTGATGCCACAATGAAAATGGTAATCCGATAATTATAAAAAATCAGTAATCCTGCGACAGCAAACGGAATCCAGTCGCCAACCAACGTGTAGTAATGAAAGAATATATCCAGAAATGGCGTGTGAACCGATGTCATCCAAAGATGCAAATCGGCCTTTGAATTGCCGATAATCATTCCCAGAAAAATCAGCACAAAAAGCAAATAAGGCACAAAAAAAGCAAGGAATTTTTTCATGTTCAACGTTTCTCAACTCTTGAAAAGCAAATGGTATTATTAATTTCAATATTGTTTATCAGTCAAATAAACAGTTTTAAGGCGTTTTTATTCCACGCAAAATTTCCCGTTTCCCGGGAGGACCAGGCAAGCGTTCCACTTTAAAACCGGCACTTTGCATGGCTCGTCGGACCACGCCTTTGGCACAATAAGTTGTCAGAACGCCTTCAAAGTTACAACATTTATACAACATTTCAAACTGCTCGGCAGTCCACATCTCGGGTTGCTTCTCCGGCGAGAAAGCATCAAAATATATCACATCGTATTCTTCCGAAAAAATGGTTTGGGTGAAATCTGCCTTAAACTTGCAAAGTGTAAAAAACGGACTGATTTGTACTTCTTTGTTCCAGGGAGAAGTATGCATTTTTTCAAAACAGAGTTTAAAATCAGGTGCAAGTTGGGCTGCATAATTGAGTTTCAATGCCGTTTCAACGGGCACCGGGTACAATTCAAGCGTGGTAAAATGAATGGGTGTTTCCGTCTTATTTGCTTCCAGCATAGTCAGAAAGGCATTCAATCCCGTTCCGAAACCAATTTCCAACACGTTGATTTCCGATTTTTGACATTTTAATAATCCTGCTTCAATAAAAATATGCCTCGACTCCTGAACCGCTCCGTGGGTGGAATGGTAACATTCATCAATGTCCGCTACAAACAATGTGTGGGAACCATCCTCGGTAATTCGTAATTCAGAATTCATAATGCATAATTATTACCAAACAAAAGTACGTAAAACCACGAAACAAAACAACCACCACAAATGCAGCGGTTGTTTTCGTTATCAACTGTCAATTGGAAATTGTCAACTGATTAATAGTTTTGCTTTTCTTCTTCGAAATAAGCTTGCGGATGAGCGCAGGTTGGACAAGCTTTAGGAGCTTCTTTGCCTACATGAACGTGTCCGCATTCACGACATTGCCAGGTTGTTTCCTCTTCGCGTGAGAAAACGGTTCCAGCTTCAACGCGTTCTTGCAAGCGACGGTAACGTTTTTCGTGTTGCGCTTCAACGGCGGCAATTTTACGCCATGCAGCTGCGATATTGGGAAATCCTTCAGCTTCGGCCACATCAGCAAAATGCGGATACAAATCGGTCCATTCTTCGTTTTCGCCGTTGGCTGCTTCTTTTAGATTTTCGGCAGTAGTTGAAATAATTCCTGCCGGATAAGAAGCAGTAATTTCGACTGCACCACCTTCCAGGTAGCTGAAGAATTTTTTGGCATGTTGTTTTTCTTGATCCGCTGTTTCCAGAAAAATGGCGGAAATCTGTTCAAATCCTTCTGTTTTTGCCACTTTCGCAAAATAGGTGTAACGGTTACGGGCCTGACTTTCTCCGGCAAACGATTTCAGTAAATTTTTTTCGGTTTCTGTTCCTTTAATACTTTTCATAACTGTATTTTTTAATGATGAATTTTTATTTCATAACGCAATAACGCTGCCTTACAAAAGTATAAAAAACTACTTACAAAATAAGAATGATTTCAATTTTATTTTTAGAAACCGATACAAAAAAATAAGATTGTACCAAGCTTTTAAATCTGTATCTTTGTATCCGCAAAAAATAACAATTTATGATCAGTTACCTACAAGTAGAAAATCTTACCAAATCGTTTGGCGACAATCTGCTTTTCGAAAATATATCTTTCGGCATTGCCGACAATCAGCGCGTGGCATTGATTGCCAAAAACGGAACCGGAAAAACTACGTTGCTGAATATCATTGCCGGAAACGAGGATTATCAGGGTGGAACCATTTCGTTCAAGCGCGACTTGCGCATCGGTTACCTCGATCAGAATCCCGATTTCCCTAAGCAACTTTCGGTGATTGATGCTTGTCTGCGCTCGGACAACGAGGCGGTACGAACCATTGCCGCTTACGAGCATTGCATGATGACCGAAAATCAGGAAGGGCTGGATCAAATCCTGGCTGAAATGGATTTGCACAAAGCTTGGGACTACGAAGCCCGTATCAAGCAAATTCTTGGCAAACTGAAAATCACCAATTTTGAACAACTGATTGGCGAACTTTCGGGGGGACAATTGAAACGGGTGGCACTGGCCAATGTGTTGATTGCAGAACCCGATTTGCTAATTCTGGACGAACCAACCAATCACCTTGACCTCGAAATGGTGGAATGGCTGGAAGATTTTCTGAAACGCTCAACCATGGCGTTGCTTATGGTGACCCACGACCGTTATTTTCTGGACCGCGTATGTACCAACATCATGGAAATTGACCATCAGGGTTTGTTTCAATACAACGGCAACTACTCGTATTATCTGGAAAAACGGCAGGAACGAATTGAAAGTTGGAATACAGAAAGTGAACGTACTGTCAATTTGTACAAGAAAGAACTGGACTGGATGCGCCGCCAACCACAGGCTCGCGCTCACAAAGCCAAATCACGTCAGGAGCGGTTTTATGATATTGAAGAACGCGCCAAGCAACGCCGCAACAACGACAAAGTACAGTTAGATGTTAAAGCCAGCTACCTTGGTTCCAAAATTTTTGAAGCAAAATACATTACGAAAGCCTACGGTGACCTAAAAATTCTGGATAACTTTTACTATAACTTTGCCCGCTTCGAAAAAATGGGCATCGTGGGTAAAAACGGTACCGGAAAATCGACCTTCCTCAAAATGCTGCTGGGTGAAGTAAAACCGGACAGTGGTAGTTTCGACATTGGCGAGACGGTGGTGTTTGGATATTACAGTCAGGATGGATTGGCTTTCGATGAACAAATGAAGGTGATTGACGTGGCACAGGATATTGCCGAAGAGGTAAGTCTGGGCAACGGCAAAAAAATGTCGGCTTCGCAATTTCTCCAACACTTCCTGTTTACACCCGAAACACAACACAATTACGTGTATAAACTCAGTGGTGGCGAGCGCCGACGACTGCATCTCTGCACCGTGTTGATGCGCAACCCAAACTTCCTGGTGCTTGACGAACCGACAAACGATCTGGACATTGTTACGCTAAATGTGCTGGAAGAATACCTGCAATCGTTCAAAGGTTGTGTGATTGTGGTGAGCCACGACCGCTATTTTATGGACAAAGTGGTGGATCATCTCCTGGTTTTCAAAGGCAATGCCGAACTGAAGGATTTCCCCGGAAATTACACCGATTACCGCGAATGGAACGAATTGATGGAAGAAGAGGAACGGGAGGAAAAGAAAGCACAAGAATCAAGAACCAAGAATCAAGAGCCAAGACTACAGTCGGCAGTCAGCAATCAACAAACGGCAGCGAAACGAAAACTGAGTTTCAAGGAGAAACAGGAGTTTGAGGCATTGGAAAAAGAAATTCCCGAACTGGAAGCCGAAAAAGCGGAAATCGAGAACCAACTGGCTTCGGGCACTTTATCGAGCGATGAGATTATCGAAGCCTCACAACGCCACGCCGAGGTGAATGACTTGATCGACGAAAAAACCATGCGCTGGTTGGAATTGAGTGAGATTTGATGACTATCGTTTAATCAACCTCATGAACACTGGTTCTTTCTTGAGTATTACACCAATATAAATACCCACTAAAACAGTTGACGGAATGAGCCGCAACCAGTGGTTCTGTATTGGGATAATTGTGGTAATCGCCCAAAATCCAATGCTAAGGCCAATGTACATTAAAATTCGCTGCATATTGTATGGCACTCGATAGTGTTTCTGTCCGATAAAAAAGGAGAGCACCATCATGGAAGTATAACAAAAAAATGTTGCCCAAGCCGAACCCATATACCCCAAAATCGGAATTAAAGTGAAGTTAAGCACAAGTGTTATAATTGCACCGAAAATCGAAAGATATGCCCCGAAACGGGTTTTATCTGTTAGCTTGTACCAGATGCTCAGATTGTAAAAAATACCCAGTGACATATTGGCCAACAGCAGAACAGGAACAACTTTCAGCCCTTCCCAATATTTGTAGCCCACCATGTATTTTACCACATCGATATATACCATAACAGCTAGAAAAATAAGCGAACATACGATGACGAAATATTTCATTACATCGGCATAAATCTCGCGCGAATCGGACTCTTTGGCGTGTGAAAAGAAAAAAGGTTCAGCCGCATATTTAAATCCTTGGATCACAATGGTCATAAAAATAGATATCTTGTAGCAGGCCGAGTAAATTCCTACCTGAGTGGAAGCAACATCAACCGGTGAAAGCCATTTTAGCAGGATACGGTCAAACGTTTCGTTGATATTACCGGCCAATCCGAAAATGAGTAAAGGCAAGGCATAAGCCATCATTTGCTTCCACAATTTCCGGTCGAAAGGCATTTGCTTTTGGGGCATAACGAATAGGATTGCCAGCAACGTCAATGCAGACGCAATCAGGTTGGCAATAAAAATATACCCCACGCCGATAGCCGGATTGTAAAGAATTGGAAGAACGGAAGACAGCAGCCCGTGCGCCTGCATGTAGGGGAAAATGTAGAGAAAAATAATGTTCAGCAAAAAACATATGGCAATATTTCCCAATTTGAGCAATGCAAAAAGCTTAGGCCGATTAAGAGCTCGCAAACGGGCAAACGGAACGGTAGTAATGGCATCGATAGCCACCAGAAACGAAAACCAGACAATATATTCGGGATGATCGGCATAGCGAATATAACTGGCAATAGGGCGTGCAAACACATTCATTAGCAGTACAAAAATCACTGCCACAAAAATAAGTGATCGGAGTGCCGTACCATAAACCAGCGAGCTTTTCTGTTCATCCTTTTTATCGTAAAAACGGAAAAAAGCCGTTTCCATGCCAAATGTAAGCATCACTATTAAAAATGCCACATAGGCATACATCTCACCCACAACGCCGTATTCCTTCGGAGCAAAAATAGTCGTCTGAATCGGTACCAACAAGTAAATAACTAAGCGAGCCAGCACAGTGCTACCTCCATAAAAAACAGTTTGGCCAGCTAATTTACGTATATCTCCCATCAAATTTGTTTGAAAACAGCTGCAAAGATAAGTTAGAAATTGTGGATTACCGCTTATTTCAAAAAGAAGAATTGAAAAACAAAAGAAAATGCATTAATTTTCTGATAGTTATCATTTCATAGAATTTCCAAATCGGAAGCCGAAAAAGCGAAAGAAAAATACCACCGCAGATTCAAGTCGCCGTTAACCTAACAACAGATTATAGCACCTTCCAATCAGTCAAATCTTTACTAAAATTAACTACAAATACATTTATCTAAAAACTAATTGGCATTTTAGTTGGTGATGTTAATGATAATTTTTATCTTTGAGCGTTAATGTGACATACTCTAAAAAGAAGTACAAGGCCCTATGGAAACAGAACAAACCACTATCGCTGATCAAATTCAAGTACAAAAACCAAAAAAGAAAACACAAGGCTGGATTAATTTGCTAAAATTCATTCTTCCTTTCATATTTGTCCTTGCGCTATTTCAGTTCATTGGAATGCTGATTGCCGGTGTGGATGTGATGCATGGGCAGACTAAAGAACAAACTCCGCTGCAACAATTTATAATAAGTGTCTTTTCGCTAATCGGTACGGCAGGCATAGTGGCATTGTTTTATAAATATGTGGACCAAAAACCATTGTTGAGCATAGGGTTCACAAAAGGGTCGATTTTGAAGGACATCGTGTGGGGAATCGCACTGGGGATGGTGCTTATAACGGGTGGATTTCTGATTCTGACAACCACAGGCCAAATCAGCATTTCAACTGTTCAGTTTAATGCGAGGGATTTCATATTCAGTTTTCTGTTGTTTGTCTGCGTAGCCATTTCCGAAGAGCTATTTTCCAGGGGGTATTTCCTGACCAATTTAATGGCTTCCATGAACAAATACCTGGCGCTGGGCATTTCCGCCCTCCTTTTCTGCCTGCTGCATATTGCCAACAGCAATGTTACGTTCCTGAGTATGACAAATATCTTTTTAGCCGGAATTTTATTGGGATTGCCATTTATTTATACCAGGCAACTTTGGTTTCCCATTGCCCTCCATTTCAGCTGGAACTTCTTTCAAGGGCCGGTATTCGGGTACAGCGTGAGTGGAACCAAAACATCCGCTATTTTTATAACCAAATACTCAGAAGCCAATATCTGGAATGGTGGCGAGTTCGGATTTGAAGGCTCCATTGTTTCAACGTTTTTCCTCGTAGCTGCCATTGCCATTGTTTATTTTCTTTTCAGAAAACGAACTGCCGTGGAAATTGAAGAGTAATACAGAAGTTCTTTCAACGAATAACAGACCCAACCATGACATTTGGCACTGACTCACAAACCTTTTTTGATTTAAATATTTTTCCACAGAGTAGAAGTGAAAAATCTGTCTTTGATTGGTATAATTACACTCAAACCAATGGTGGTAAAGATTTGTTTTTAGGCATAATGAAAGATCCGCTAAGTGATTTAACGGCTATCAAGTCAAGAATCGATTGCGTTCAATTTTTAGTTGATAACAACCTGTATTGCGATCTGAAGCGAAAAGATGTGGATGCCGTGGATTATTATCTAAGTGAGAAAAACGCCATCCTGAAAAAGAATATTTTAGATTCCTTTTACTCGTTTATAACTTATCGGCTAAAGCCAAACAATGAATATTATCAAATCACAAGAGGTTTAGCCTGTTTGCAAACTCATATCCGAAGCCTGATTGCATTTTTCGGGAATCAGGAAATACCTGACGAACTTCCTGAATTTCTGTCCGAATTAAAAAGTGAAGTGCGTAGAATCCAATTTCACCCGCATTTCAAACCGTTTATCAATCACAAAAAGAAAAAACTCAGATTCTGGCAGATAAGCCGGTTCGACTATTTGATTCGGAAGAAAGAGAAGAAAATCGTTGAAAAGCTTCTCGAATTAACTTACACGTTCGACTGCTATCTCTCGTTAGCCGAAGCTGCACAAAAGCACAAACTGGGATTTCCCTCTTTTGCCGAAACCACCTTACCCGAACTCAACATAGACGGGATTTTCCATCCTTTCATCCAAAACCCGGTAAAGAATGACATCGGTTTGGGACAAAACCAAAACCTCTGTTTTCTGTCGGGTGCAAATATGGCAGGTAAATCCACGTTTCTGAAATCAGTCGGGCTGTGCGTTTACCTTTCGCATATTGGATTTCCGGTTCCGGCAAAAGCAATGCAAACGTCTCTGTTTAACGGGCTTTACACAACAATAAACATCTCGGACGACATCAACAAAGGATATAGTTATTATTACAGCGAAGTGAAGCGAGTGAAGGACATCGTGCTACAGATAAAAGAGAGAAAGAAAGTTCTGGTCATTTTTGATGAGCTTTTCCGCGGTACCAATGTGAAAGATGCTTTCGACGCTACGCTGCTGATTACAACTGGATTCACAAAAATTCAACAATCGGTTTTCTTTATCTCCACGCACATTGTAGAAGTAGGGAAAGAGCTCGAAATGTCGGACAAAGTCTGCTTTAAATGCTTCAACTCCCTATCGGACAACGGACAGCCCCAATACAATTACATTTTAAACGATGGCATTTCGTCCGACCGCCTCGGGCTGACGATTTTGAAAAATGAGCAAATTATCGAAATAATTGATGAAATTTCGGAAAATGAAAAACTATCCTGATTTTAATTGCTTATTTTTGCAAAAAAATAAGACAAACCAATGGACAATATTAAATTCTATCATACCACCCCCATTCAACTCCGCTTCAACGACTTCGATGCTTTAGGACATGTGAATAACTCGGTTTACTTTTCCTTCTTTGATTTGGGGAAAACCACATACTTCAACCAGGTTATCCCGGATATAAGCGTCAATAAGGAAGTGGGTGTGGTCATTGCCAACATTCAGGTAAGCTTTCTGGTATCGGTTTTTCCAGGCGAAAATGTGGCTGTTGAAACTGCGGTGGTGGAAATCGGAAATAAAAGCTTTAAGCTCCTGCAAAGGCTCATCGACGTGGAAACCAACGAAGTAAAGTGTGTTTGCCAGACTGTTATGGTTTGCTTCGATGCCAAAACCAAAAGCTCATATCCCATTTCGGAAGCGTGGAGAAAAGCCATGGCTGAATTTGAAGGTAACCCCGAACTCCTCAAGGTGCACAGCAGCAATTAGTCCGATACTCAAATTATACCATAAACATGGTATATAAAAATACCCCATCATTGCGATTGTGAAAAGGGTGGAAACCCTGTATTTTTGCATCAACAAATTCAACAACGCATAGAATAACTAACTAAACATAAATTGTTATGGCAAAAATAGCAAAAAATCTGACCGAACTGATTGGAAATACTCCACTTGTTCAACTCTCAAATTACAGCGAAAAGAAAGGTCTTCAGGCCACCGTAATCGCAAAACTCGAATCGTTCAATCCGGCAGGCTGCGTGAAAGAACGTATCGCCCTTTCGATGATTGAAGATGCTGAAAAAGAAGGAATCCTGAAACCGGGTGTCGAAATCATTGAACCAACCAGCGGTAACACCGGTATCGGATTGGCAATGGTAGCGGCTATCAAAGGCTACAAACTGACACTTACCATGCCCGAAACCATGAGCTTGGAACGTCGCAACTTATTAAAAGCATTGGGTGCAAACCTGGTACTTACTCCCGGAGCTAACGGAATGAAAGGCGCCATTGCCCGTGCCCTTGAACTGAACGCCGAAAATCCGGCTTCGTTTATTCCGCAACAGTTCGAAAATGCTTCGAATCCGAAAATTCACAAAGAAACTACCGGCCCTGAAGTTTGGAACGATACCGATGGCAAAGTAGATATTTTTGTGGCTGGTGTAGGAACCGGCGGAACCGTAAGCGGTGTAGGAGCATATCTGAAAGAAAAAAATCCAAACATTAAAATCGTAGCCGTTGAACCGGTTGATTCTCCCGTTCTTTCGGGTGGTGCACCCGGCCCTCACAAAATACAGGGTATCGGTGCCGGATTCATCCCTAAAAATTATGACGCAAGTGTGGTTGACGAAATTATACCTGTAAGCAACGACAACGCCATTTTGACTTCGCGTCAGCTTGCACAGCAAGAAGGTCTGTTGGTTGGAATTTCCTCAGGAGCTGCTGCCTATGCTGCCACCGTATTGGCAGAACGTCCTGAAAACAAAGGTAAAGTAATTGTAGCATTGCTTCCCGACACCGGCGAACGCTATCTTTCAACCTTGCTTTACGCATTTGAAGAATACCCATTGTAAAAAATCAGCAAGAGGTAAGCAATAAGCGCCTCTTCTATAAATTCAACTTAAAACAACACAAAGCAACAGCAAGAAACAAGGTAAGTACAGAAACAAGTGCTTACCTCTTGCTTCTTACTGCTTGCAGTTAAAAAATACACTTATGTCAGAATACAAATTTGAAACGCTGCAGGTTCATGCAGGTCAGGTAGTGGACGGAACAACCAAATCGCGTGCAGTCCCAATTTATCAAACTAGTTCATACGTCTTTGATGATGCAGCCGATGGTGCTGATTTGTTCGCGTTGCGTAAATTTGGAAATATCTACACCCGATTACAAAACCCAACTACAGACGTTTTTGAAAAACGCATCGCAGCTCTCGAAGGTGGAGTTTCTGCTCTGGCTACTTCGTCCGGTCAATCGGCTCAATTCATTGCCTTGAATAATATTGTGGAAGCCGGCGATAATTTCGTCTCTACATCACATTTATACGGTGGAACATACAATCAATTTAAAAACCAGTTCAAACGCCTTGGCGTTGAGGTTCGATTTACTGCCGACGATAAACCTGAAACTTTTGAAAAATTAATTGATGATAAGACCAAAGCGCTTTACCTCGAAACCATTGGAAATCCGGATCTGAACATCCCCGATTTCGATGCAGTGGCTACTGTGGCCGACAAACACGGAATTCCGCTTATTGTTGATAATACTTTCGGTGCCGGCGGCGCTATTTTCCGTCCGTTGGAACATGGTGCAACTATTGTTGTAGAAAGTGCAACCAAATGGATTGGCGGTCATGGAACTTCACTCGGCGGTGTGATTGTCGATAGTGGAAAATTCAACTGGGGCAATGGTAAATTCCGCGCCTTCACCGAGCCAACAGACAGCTACCACGGATTGGTATTTTGGGATGTATTCGGCACCAACGGTCCTTTCGGAAACATTGCTTTCAACATTCGTGCCCGTGTGGAAGGTCTTCGCGACTGGGGAAATACGATCAGCCCATTCAATTCATTCCTGCTTTTGCAAGGATTGGAAACGCTTTCGCTGCGTGTCGAACGTCACGTTCAGAACGCATTGGAACTAGCCGAATGGCTCGAAAAACACCCACAGGTGGAATACGTGAATTACCCGGGATTGAAAAGCAGCCCATATCATGCGTTGGCCAATAAATACCTGAAACGCGGATTTGGAGGTGTACTTTCGTTCAAATTGAAAGGTGAAGCAGAAAAAGCTGATTCATTAATCAATAATCTGAAACTGATTAGTCACCTCGCCAATGTGGGCGATGCCAAATCGTTGATCATCCACCCGGCAGCAACTACTCACGAACAATTGACACCCGAAGATAAAATTTCTGCTGGAGTTTTCCCAGGTTTACTACGTATCTCAGTAGGAATTGAAAATATAGCTGACATAAAAGCCGACTTACAACAAGCTTTTGAAGCTCTGAAATAATTTGTTTAGTTAGTGTTTCTAATTCGTAAGAAAAGCATTCCGAGTGATCAGGATGCTTTTCTTTTTTTGGAGAAACGATGTGCTCGGTCTTATTCAGAGGAATTTACAACGATAATATCCGACAAATTGGTGGTGTAACACGGTGAAAGTTTTTCATTTTTCAGCTTCCATTTCCGGTCGAAACCTTGCGCGGCGATTTTCACTTTCTGTCGTCCGTACGAAGCATTCAATTCGTCCATAACGCTCATCACTTTATTGAATTTGTCCCTATTCCGGTTATCGAACAAATCGCCTTGTAAGGGGCGTTCGGGAACAATTTCACTCACAATTACTCCAGCCTTTTTAAATCGATAACCTTCTCTGAAAATGGATTTCAATCCTCGCAAAGCCTGGTTTATCAACTCGGTGGTATCGCTCGTCGGTACCTGAAGCGGAATCACCACCTGATTGGAATACTGAGGTTGATTGGTGGCAAACGGATTGGTTTGAAGAAAAACCATTATCACTCCGGCATACGAATGTTGTTTGCGTAATTTTTCGGCACACGATGCCGCGAAGTTAGCCACAGCCTCCGACACAGCGGATAGTTCCGTGAGTTTTTCGCCAAAGCTGCGCGAAGTGCAAATGGATTTCTTGCTGGCAGGACGTTCTATTTCAATGCAGGGCGTTCCGCGCAATTCGAGCCAGGTTCGCTCGCCGGTCACTCCCATGGTATGACGCACCCAACTTTTGGATCGCTGCGTGAAATCCCATGCTGTATTTATGCTGTAATATTGCAGCTTCTTGGTGTATCGACGTCCAATGCCCCAAACATCTCCAATTTCAAGCAGCTTTAATGCTTTTTCACGCTTCTCATCGGAATCAATCACACAAACCCCGTTGTATGCCTTGTATTTCTTGGCAAATTTACTGGCAACCTTGGCCAATGTTTTGGTAGGAGCAATTCCCAAACTCACTATGATTCCGGTATTCCGAACGGTTGTTCGAACAATTTTTTCGCCAAATTCTTTCAAATCAATGTTTTCAAATCCATCGAACAACAGAAAGGCTTCATCAATGGAATAGATTTCCATATCGGGCACAAACGTTGCAATGGTGGTCATCACTCGGTGTGACATATCGCCGTACAACACGTAATTGGACGAAAAAACATGTACCTGGTTGCTTTCAATCAGGTCTTTAAGTTTGTAGGCCGGCTCTCCCATGGGAATTCCCAGCGCCTTGGCTTCGTTCGACCGCGCAATAACACAACCATCGTTGTTCGAAAGAACCACAATGGGCTTGCCGTTGAGCGAAGGGTTAAAAACCCGTTCGCACGAAGCATAAAAATTATTGCAATCAATTAAGCCGTACATTGTTTTGTTGATGGTTTATCGTTTATGATTTTTAATAGAATAAGTTACCACTCCCCAAATGCAGAAGTTATTTTCTTCGTTCACTTTGATTGGCTGAAATTTTGGGTTGGCCGGAACGAGCCATACTGCATCCGGTTCAATTTTGATGTACTTAAGCGTAAATTCCCCGTCGATAAAGCAGACGGTCGTATCGCCATCCCGTGGTTCAAGGCTTTTGTCAATAACCAGAATATCGCCGTCCATAATACCGGCATCCTGCATGGAAGAACCTTTCACCATGCCGTAAAACGTGCTCGACGGGTTCGCAATCAATGTTTTATTCAGGTCGATTTTCAAGTCGATATAATCCTGCGCCGGACTGGGGAAACCGGCTGCAATTCCCCCAACCACCAAAGGCAAAGGCAATACCGATTCGGTGTTTGCCGAATAGAAATCGATGGTCGATGCAGCTGCTATCTTATTGACTTTTTGCATTTTAAATTTACGATCCGTTGAAATTGGTTATCTTGCCTTTACAATCGCAAAGTAACACATTTTGTTTCATAAAAACTGAAAATCGTATCTTAAAGTTCCCGAATTAAACCTACCCTATTCAAAACATATCCACTAGAAGCCATTTTCAGAAACAAATGTTTTTTTGTACTTTTGTAGCATAATTTAGATTGTCTGAATATTTCCCTTTTACAAAAAAACAACACTCTGATGAATCCCATTCAGATTAAAGACAAAAAATTTGCTTTATCCATCTCCGATGTGGAGATACAAAAAGCAGTGCGCGAAGTTGGTGAAGCTA
>Ga0302292_1001731_pt1 | contig 13705 bp, 17 predicted proteins | sample III_Fen_N2_1_FD_194553 | JGI IMG/M metagenome (GOLD analysis project Ga0302292, IMG submission 194553) | Peat permafrost microbial communities from Stordalen Mire near Abisko, Sweden - III_Fen_N2_1 | ecosystem: Environmental > Terrestrial > Soil > Wetlands > Permafrost | place: Sweden: Abisko...
CCGCTTACTGGTTGCAGGAAATTGCGCGCGCCGATTGGAGTTTCAGGTTGGTTCCCAACGGAGATATGGCTTTGAAACGATTAGACGAACACGCCAAAGGCTATTTATCCAGCCGTGAATCGCATTTCAAAGTTTTGTGGAAACAATACAGTTGGATGATCGGCATCAAAGCCATTGTGGTAGCATCGTTGCTTGGTTTGGGCGGTTATTTGGTCATTGATCAGCAAATGAACCTCGGTCAATTCGTTGCGGCAGAAATCTTGATTCTATTGTTGCTTGGAGCCGTAGAAAAACTCATTCAGTTGATGGAAACACTCTACGATGTCTTTACTTCTCTGGAAAAACTAGGACAAGTACAAGACATTTCCATGGCGTATGAAGAAAGCGTAGAAACCGTAAATCCATGCGATTTGTTTCCGATGGAAATCATTGATACCAGTTCGGCTACAGCCACGGTTGCTTTGCGTGTAGATGAAGGAAAACACGTTTTTGTGGCAGGTGGTCATCAGCTCGAAATCACACAATTATTCCGCCAGTTGGTCGATCCTACGTGTTCTCCTGTGTTTAAACCGCGCTGGAACAATACCATTCCTACACCACAAACATTGGGTGATTCATTGGAACACATCGGTTGGTTTACGCAAGAAACCCATTTGTTTGAAGGCACCTTGCGTGAAAATATTTTGCTCGGAAGAAGTGAATTGGGACTGGATCGTCTCAAGAAAGCCTTGGAAACGGTTTCCATGAGCGATTTTGTTTCGCGCCAAAACAAAGGTTACGAAGCCCAATTGACAGATGCACACCGTGTTATTTCGGAAGTAGAGCGCGAACGCATTTTGCTGGCTCGCTCAATTGTGCATTCTCCGGCCTTGTTGTTACTCTCTTTTCATGGATCTGCATTGACAGCTTCGGAACAAACAGAAGTGCTGGAAGCCATTCTTTCCAATTACCCGGAAACTACGGTTGTTTGCGCTGCTGCAACACCTATTACCGGATCGAAACAATCATTTATCATTCATACACTTGCTTAAATTCTAATTGACATGAACCGATTTAAACAATACGCTTCCGTTCAGTTATTGGAAACGAAAAAAACATCAAAAGCCTTGCTGAAAGTGCTTTATTGGGCATTGGGCATTTTAGTGATCGTTGTGCTCTTGCCCTGGACACAAACCATTTCTTCTGCCGGAAATGTGACCGCGTTGAGTCCCAACAACCGACCGCAAACCATTAACGCCATTATTGGCGGACGAATTGAAAAATGGTATGTACAAGAAGGTCAGTTTGTTCACAAAGGCGACACCATTGTCTACTTATCGGAAACCAAATCAGAATACATGGATCCGAATTTGATTGTGCGCACCGAAGAACAAATGAAGTCGAAAGAAAACAGCGCGGGATCATACATGAACAAGGTTCAAGCCCTTGACGGACAAATCGACGCATTGATTGATAGCCGCATGTACAAATTGCAGCAGGCTGAAAACAAAGTGCGTCAGGGGAAATTAAAAGTGGTTTCAGACAGTATGGATTACAGAGCGCTGGAAAAACAGCTCGACATTGCCATGAAACAGTACACCCGAACTGAAGAACTCAATAATCAAGGTTTAAAATCGACGGTTGATCTGGAAAACAAACGATTGAAAGTACAGGAAATGGAAGCCAAAGTGGTGAGCGCGGAAAACAAATTGCTCACTACACGCAACGAACTCATCAATGCAAAAACGGAGCTTTCGTCCATCAGTGCCGATTACCAAGACAAAATTTCGAAGAGCGAATCGGAGAAATCGAGCGCGCTTTCGGGGTTGTATGAAGTGGAGGCTACGGTTACCAAAATGCAAAACGACATCGCCAATTACAGCATTCGAGCGGGTTATTATTACGTTACAGCTCCGCAAGACGGTTATATTTCTCAAGCACTGAAAAACGGTGTGGGTGAAACCGTCAAAGAAGGAAGTCCGTTGGTGAGCATTGTACCGAGTTTGTCTGATTTTGCAGTCGAAATGTTTGTAGAACCGATTGATCTTCCGCTCATGCATGTGGGCAATAAAGTACGGGTTCAATTTGATGGATGGCCGGCAATCGTCTTCTCCGGATGGCCGAATGTGAGCTATGGAACGTATGGCGGAAAAGTGGTTGCCATCGATAATTTCATTGGCGAAAACGGCAAATACCGTGTGTTGGTAGCTCCCGATCCGAAAGATCACAAATGGCCGAAAGCACTGCGTATGGGTGTAGCCGTAAAAAGCATGACCTTGCTCAAAGATGTGCCTATTTGGTATGAACTATGGCGAAAAATTAACGGTTTCCCACCAAATTATTACACACCTAAAAAACCGGCAGGTAAATCTGATAAAAAATGAAAACCGTTTTTTTAATCCTCGCATGCGTGATCGCCAACGTTGGTTTTTCGCAAGACACAGCCAATGTGCTCACCCAAACCGTGTTTTTACAACAGGTCAAAGAAAATCATCCCGTTGCTTTGGTAGCCGGAAACAATATCCTGCAGGCCGAACAAGTCATACGTTTGTCAAAAGGCGCGTTCGATCCGGTTCTGTTCGGTGGAATTGACCAAAAGTACTATGACGGAAAAACCTATTACAGCACCATCAGCACCGGTGTGAAAATTCCGACCAGATTGGGGGTAGATTTTAAAGTGATGGGAGATTGGAACAACGGAGATTACCTCAATCCGCAAAACCGCGTTCCGGACAACGGATTGACCTATTTGGGTGTGGAAGTTCCTATTGGTCGTGGCTTGTTTACCGATGAACGTCGCACGCAATTGCGCAGAGCCGGAGTGGCGTTTCAGCAATCGCAACTAGAGCGGCAATTAACGCTCAATGAACTGTTGTACCAAGCCGGTCAGCAATTCATCAATTGGCAGGAACAAGAAGCACAATTGAATCTGGCTTTGGAAGGAATGGAATTAGCCAAAATTCGTTTGGAACAGGTGAAAATCAATGTTGATTTGGGCGAACGACCTTCCATCGACACCGTTGAAGCTTCTGCGCAGTATTACAACCGGTTGATTGATGTGGAACAACGAAAACTCAATGCGGCCAATGCACGGCTTTCCATTGAAAATTATCTGTGGGATCAAGGTGTCATTCCGCTTACGTTGGAAAGCTTTGTTTCCCCCGAACAATTGACAACTGAAGCGCCGTTGAAGCTCCTCTCCGACTCCATCGATCTGCACCCCATGCTTTCTTGGTATGACCTGAAGTTGCAAGATTTGCAGTTGGAACGTAAATGGAAAGTGGAACAGCTCAAACCGCAGTTAAACGTCAATTACAACCTATTGCAAACACCTCAAAACCTGGTTTCGGGCAATTACTCTTTTACCAATTACAAGTGGGGCGCAACGTTGTACATGCCTATTTTACTGCGAAAAGAACGCTCTTCACTGGCAATAACGCGGTTTAAGATAGAATCTACCCAGTGGGAATTGCAGCAAAAACAGCGTGATTTGCGTACCAAACAACTTCAAGTTCGCAATGAATGGAATGCCACTTTTCAGCAAGCTGAAGCCAGTTTCACCTCTGCGCAACGTTACAATCAATTGGCCATTGCCGAACGGTCTTTATTCGAATTGGGGGAAAGTTCACTGTTCCTGACCAACTCACGCGAACAAAGTTATCTTTCGGCCCAATCGAAGTACCTTGAATATGCTGCTAAAACGCGAAAATCGGCATTAGCTGAGCAATTTGCATTGGGGAATTTAGGGCGATAACCGGGACATTTCATAAATCAATTCGTAAATGCGGTGCTAGAAAGAACAGAATTTGCATACCTTTAAATGTCAATTAATCGGCATTCAATGATTGTAAAATCTGCTCAGTTGTTTTTGGTATGCTTTGCCTTCCTCACAATGGGCATATTCGGTAAAGTTGCAGCTCAATCAACCTCAGTCGGAAGTACCAATTCGTATCCCGATTCCATGAAGTTAAATGTGGAATACCAATTTGATCTGATTGAAAACGAGCTTCAACAACAGATTACGCTTAAGCCTATCGGCAATGATTCCTTGGAGTTTAATGTCGTCATTTCAGAAACAGATCCATTACTAGGTGGTGTTGCTACAATGGACCGTTACTCCGGAATTGCCCGGCTCAGATCACTCATCAGCTATCAACCAAGCACCAAAGTTGTCAACTGGGAATATTCCTCCATGGATAACGCTTTTGTAATCACCATTTACGGTACCGATGCCCACAGCGTTTCCATTATTCCTACCAAAAAATTCAACGAAGGTTCTATGAATCGGAAAAAGTGAAAGATTCCTTTCTCAAGCTAATCTTCACAATTATTTCTATTTTTAAATGCGGTAGCATAACACCGTTTAATTCAATACAGTATGTCGGAAGATACAATGGTAATGGTATGCATAGGCGGAGTAATTGTAGTGGCTGTGATTATTATCGTTTTGGCGAACTTTTTCAGCAACCGCAGCCATCAGCGTCGTGCGCAAAAAATGAAACGCGATATGGACAACGGCACGTATGATCCGAATAAAAAATACTTCGGCGATCAGGGTGGTTGGGAACCTGATGAGTATACCGATACTACCAATGCACCACCGAAATAAAGAATAGGAACATGGAAACTTCACCATTTACCGTCATTTACTCATTCGCTTTGCACGAAGGCAAATCGGCTGATTTTGTGCACGCATGGACCGAATTAACCAAACTCATTTATCAATATGAAGGTAGTTACGGTTCACGTTTGCACCGTGCTTCAGACACGCTTTACATCGGTTATGCGCAATGGCCCAGTCGCGCTGTGTGGGAACAATCAGGTGGAAATTTACCCGAAAGCGCCGAAGAATTTCGTACGACGATGCGCGCTTGTTGCGCCGAAATCAAAACCGAACATGAATTAACGGTGGTCAGTGATTTGTTGCACGATTTCTTATTCAAGAAATAAAATGTTACCTAATCCTATCAGATATCCTTTTGTTTATTTGATTAGTATCGGGCTAGTTATTTGGTTAGTCATGCAAATTCCTTCTTGCGAACAAGTAAATGACTACGGAATGGCCTATAATTCATATAGAAAAAAACTTGGTGTTCCCTTGAAAAAAGAAATGGTCGAGAACTTCCTTTCTACTAGTGACGATAAGACCGATGGTATTTCCATTTTTCATTTACATCCGCGATTAGAACGGTTAAATCGGTTATATTTCAGACCATACTACCGATCCAAAACCATTTACTTTCTTCAAAAAAAAATAACTGAAGAAGAAGATAATCACTATTATTGCTTTAATGATTCTTCCGAGTGGCACATGAGCACTATCACCCTTTATAGAACCAAGAAAGTTTCCGGTTTTATCGTTTTGATCAGAAATGGGTATTATATCAACTCAACGAAAATCAGTATAAACCAACACCAAAGAGATAGTGTCTTGCATTCATGGGGACTGCGTTAAAAAACGTTCGCCTTTAGTAAACTGCTTTTTAATTCTAACTTGCAACAACATGAAAAGAATACTCATTTTTCCACTCGGGATTATACTTATTTTAGGTGGTGCAATGCACTTTATCCGACCAGAAGTGTACAATCCGTTTATTCCGGATAGTTTCCCGAAATTGGCTGTTAATTATGCTACTGGAGTAGTTGAGCTTTTACTCGGAATCGGATTGTTCACTCCCAGATATCGTAAGTTGGCAGCCACGGGAGTTTTCCTTCTGATGATTGCCTTTTTGCCGCTTCATGTGATCGATGCATTTCGCGAACATCCCGCTATCGGAAGCAAAACGCTCGCTTATATCAGATTGCCATTGCAGTTTGTCTTGATCTACTGGCCATGGTATATCCGGAAACACAGTAAGTAAAGACACTATTTCTTCAGCGGAAGTTGGTACTTTAACGGAGATTAGTGTGGAATTTCCTCTACCAAAATTTCATTTCCCGCTTTATCAAAATAGGTACACGTCATTTTGGCAATACTTACTTTCCATTTTTCAATGCCGAATGTTGCGCACATTTTTATAAAGGTTAAATAATCCGTTTCACCACGTTGGTGAGCTTTCAAATCGGCTTTAAATTGTTCAGCATCGGCTGAATTGGAAATAGCCAACGCATCGTATTTTGCCGGTACATGCGCCGAATGATGCTTGGTTCCATGATAGTCAATATGCCCGTCAATCACATACGATTCGTAATGGGTAACTCCCATTTCTTTGATTTCCTGAATATAAGCTGGAAAATCTGCTCCTGATTTCACTTTACTGTGTGCCGCTTTGATTTGTTCTACTGTAAACATTGCTTCTTGATTTTAAGTTATTTTTTTTGTTGATTTATAGGCAAACAGAATGATCAAAACTTTCAGGCTCAATCCTGGTTTTCGAATCGTTTTTTTTCATTGTCTTTGCTTTAAGATGATGAAGCAAAGATCAGTTGATAGAAACTCCTGTAATTGTAAAAAATCGTTTTTCTTACAAGAGGCGTTTAAAATTTTCAGGTGTGTCTCCGGTAAACTGTTTGAAGTCTTTGATGAAATGTGATTGATCAAAAAAGTTGTTTTCGTAACAAATCTCGGTCAAGGATTTTGTTTTTTCAAAACTGTTCAAAACCGTATTAAAGCGAATAATTGAGGCAAACTTTTTGGGGGAAGTTCCTACCACTTTTCGAAAGCGTTTTTCAAACGGACTTTGACTGATAAAAAGCTTCTCGTTCAATTCTTTTATACGAATCGTTCCACCGCTTTGATAGATGAGTCTAACCGCTTCTATGATCAATTTATCGGTTTGAAGGTCGTTAAGTTGCGAGACTAAAAACTGTTCAACGATTTTTATTCGCTGCAGATCAGAAGTAGCGTATGCCAGTTTTTCTTCTACTTCATCCACCCTGTTTTTATCAAAAACAGCATCTAGTGAAAGACTCAAATTGAACAATTCATTGGCCGGATGTGACGCAAAATGTGTAAACCCGATTTCGGTGTAATACACCAAAATGGTTCCGATATCAGCGGAGTTCCTGAACGTTTTGTAGCTGTCGGAAAGACCTGTAATGCCGGCTGTTTTGAGGTTGTTCGCATTATTGTTTTTAAGATATGTTAGCTGTCCTCTGTATTGAAATCCGATCACTAGTCCTGAAGTAGGAAACACGTTGTATTCGGTCTCCAAATCGCTCTCCGACACTACAAAGTACTTGATGTAGGGTTTTAATCGATCTGTCGGAAAATGTTTATCAAATTTCATTTCAGTCGCTAAGTAACTTAAACGAAGTTACAAAAAAACAGTGCAATCAATTAGGGTCCTTCTCCTATAAATACTGAATAATCACCTTCAAATGAGTCTATCTATCAAATGCATCAAAAAATGAAATCGTACTTTTAAGCCTTCAACAACAAACAATGACAACACACACCGATCTTTCCGGGTTAATGATCCCTCTACCGGCCGGAAGCATTGACCTGAGAGACGATCGCACCAAAGAGCAATGGACGGTAGAACTTCCTTCATTTCTACTGGCAAAATTTCCGGTTACACAAGAGTTGTATGCCGAAATCATGAACGAAACGCCAAGTACGTTTAGCGGAGAAAAGTTACCCGTTGAAACCGTAAGCTGGAAAGATGCCGTTACTTTTTGTAATGCGCTTTCAGCGAAGGAAGGACTGGAATTGTGCTATTCTTTTATCGGTGAAGAAATCAACTTCCACCCGGAAGCCAACGGATATCGACTTCCAACCGAAGCTGAATGGGAATATGCTTGTAAAGCAGGAACAACCGGCATTCGTTATGGTGAATTGAACGCCATTGCTTGGTACAAAGACAATTCCAAAAAAACAACACACGCGGTTGGTACAAAAGCTCCTAACGCTTGGGGATTGTACGATATGCTAGGCAACGTTTGGGAATGGTGTTCGGATATTTACGACGAAACGGTTTACGGTTCTTACCGCATTCTGAGAGGCGGCGGCTGGTATGACGAAGAACGCGGATGTTTGGCGACCAATCGCAGACGCAGTCATCCTACTTCATTTAAAATAGACGATCTTGGATTTCGCATAGCAAGGAATATGATCTGAGGAATTGAATGAACAAGAGTTTATACTGAAATAAAAACTATCCTGCTTACTTACCTAGGTTTCTTGAAAACTATATGATTATGAACTTACTTGAATTATTGGCCGATAAAACGTTGAAACCGAAAGAGAAAACCGAAACCATCAGCACTTGGTTACTCAATGCAACCTTAAATATAGATAAGTTGGTGGAATATGCCAGTGGACAGAAAGATCCGGCAAAAGCCTCGTGCATCGAAGCAATTGAATTTGCTACAAAACAACAGCAGTCTATTATGACAGAGAATGCATTTCGGTTTATAACAGAAACACTTACCGCAAAAGCACCCCGTATCAAATGGGAAAGTGCCAAAGTAATCGGGAATACAGCCGCTTTGTTTGCAGATCAGTTGGATGAAGCCATTGTGCATCTACTGCAAAATTCCGAACACGAAGGAACGGTTGTACGTTGGAGTGCGGCTTATGCGTTGGGTGAAATCATCAAACTCAAAACAACACGCAATACCGAATTGATTCCGACAGCAGAAGCTATTTGCAACCGCGAAGAAAAAAACAGCATTCGTAAAATCTACCTCGACGGAATTAAAAAAGCAACGAAATAAACCTAGAAACTCAAAAAACTTAAGAACTCACTAACTGAGTTTTTGAGTTTCTAAGTTTTTGAGTTTGGTGTCTAACGAGAATTTCGCATCTTCAATCTTTCAAAACCAAATGCGTATGACAGTAGATGAAGTAATGACCCAATTGGAAGCTTACGGAAGTCCAACTATTAAGAATATTTTGCTGAAACACGGGGTAAAAGAACCGTTTTTCGGTGTAAAAGTGGGAGATCTGAAAGTCATTGAAAAGAAGATCAAAAAAGATTACGATCTGGCATTGGGCTTATTCAAAACCGGAAATGCCGATGCGATGTATTTAGCGGGATTAATTGCCGATGACGCACGAATGACCAAAGAAGATTTGCAAATCTGGGTCGAAATGGCACTTTCCAACAACATCAATGAATACACTGTTCCTTGGGTTTGCGCTGCTAGTAATTACGGCTTCGAATTGGGGATGGAATGGATCAACTCCGACCTGGAACACATCGCAACTGCCGGTTGGAATACACTTGCCGGATTAACCGCTTTGAAGCAAGACGATGAGTTGGACTTGGATGCGTACCGTGCTTTAATTGACCGCATCGAAAAGACAATCCACTCTTCTAAAAACCGTGAACGCTACACCATGAACAGCTTTTTGATTACAGTTGGATCGTCTGTACCTGCTCTCACTGACTTGGCCAAAGAAGCTTCTACCCGCATTGGACAAGTAATGGTGGACATGAACGGAACCTCTTGTAAAGTTCCCAACGTAATCGATTATATTGGTAAAGTAGAAAGCAAAGGCAAACTCGGTAAAAAGAAAAAGACGCTAAAATGCTAATCAACTCAAAAACTCAAAAACTTAAGAACTCAGAAACTCAGTTTTAAGTTCTTAAGTTTTCTTCTAGTGTAAATCTACGTTTCAATTGATCCGTTCCAATACCATTGCCGAAGCGCCACCACCACCATTACAAATTGCGGCTACACCATACTTCCCTCCTTCTTGATGCAAAACCGAAATCAAGGTACACAAGATGCGCGCGCCTGAAGCTCCCAACGGATGTCCCATAGCAACCGCACCTCCATACACATTTACCTTCGCGCTATCCAATTCCAATAATTGTTGATTGGCCAAAGCTACAGCAGCATACGCTTCGTTGATTTCGAAATAATCAATCTCATCAAGCGTTAAATTGGCTTGTTTCAATGCTTTCGGGATCGCGAGAGATGGAGCTGTTGTAAACCATTCAGGAGCTTGAGCTGCATCTGCATACCCAATGATTTTTGCCAACGGTTTTAATCCATATTTTTCTACCGCTTCTTTTGAAGCCAATAAAATGGCAGCGGCACCATCGTTCAAGTTACTCGCATTGGCGGCAGTAATGGTTCCGTCTTTCACAAAAACCGGTTTGAGGGTGGCCACTTTTTCGGGAATGATCTTCGCTACATCTTCGTCTGCTGAAAAGAGAGTTGATCCGTTTTTATTCGTAAGCGTCACCGGAACAATTTCGCGGTCAAACTTCCCTGATTTGGTAGCTTGTTCCGCTTTCGCATAAGATTCTAAAGCAAATGCATCTTGTTGCTCGCGCGAAAACTGAAATTCACTTGCGCACAATTCGGCCGCATTCCCCATGTGTTCGTGATTGTAAGCATCCGTCAAACCATCTTTCAGCAAACCGTCTACAATTGTCTCATCTCCCAATTTGAGCGTTTTTCGCATGGGTAAATAATGCGGTGCATTGCTCATACTTTCCATTCCGCCGGTAATCACCAGATCTTCCAATCCGAGTTGAATTTGCTGAGCGCCCAGCGCCGTTGCTTTCATCCCAGAAGCGCAAACTTTGTTTACGGTGGTACAATCGGTATGATCGGCAATTCCTGCAAAACGGGCTGCTTGTCGTGCGGGAGATTGTCCTAAATTGGCCGAAAGCACATTTCCCATGTACACCGAATCAATCACATTCAGGTCTATTCCACTTGTTTGAATGACCTCTTTTATCGTTAATGCTCCCAATTCAGTGGCGCTAAAACCGGATAAACTTCCTAAAAAACCACCAATGGCCGTGCGTTTGGCAGCTACAATATATACTTCTTTCATTGTCTTCGTTTTTAAGCTTTATTCGTTACCGAATTGGCAACTTGTTTCACTTGTTCTTCTGTGAATCCCAATACAGGTGGTGTTTTCACTCCCAATAAATTGAGGTAAATGTAGAGCGCACCGCGGTTATGCACTTCGTGGATGATTACTGCTCGCAGAAATTGCCCGAGCGCCATTTCCTTACCGTTTAACGCATGAATTGTTTTTTTGAGGTCTTCGTCTTTCAACGATTGGAAGATCGCTACCGACTCGTCGTGCATGCGGTTGAAGTATTCCACTACAGCATCGAATCCATCAGCGAGTTCTTTCCCACAACCATTGTAAGTGATCGGGTTTCCCAAGGCTGTTTCCGCAAAAACTTGTCGTTCTATGGCAGCAATGTGCCTGATTATATCCGCTATCGTAAACTTTCCGGGCAAATAGGCCCAATCGAGTTTGTCGTGCGGAATGACCTGAATCAGTCTGTTGGTCGCTTCGCGCGTTCGTTCGAAATACGCTAAAAATGTTTCAATTGAAATTATTTCCATGATAGATAGATTTATTTTATACTGATCGGTATATTTTGGTTCAAAATTTTTTAATTCCTTAATTCAGTGATCATGCGTTCCAGAAAATTCATGGAAGCATTCAGGTACATTAAATTGCCCGAAACCTTTGCTTGAAGTACACTACCTTGAATCAACGAAGTGAGTACAGCAACAAATTCTGTAACATTCGTATCGGCTTTGATTTCGCCGGTTTCGATTCCTGTTTGCAAACGGTATTCAACAGCATTTCGCCAAAATTGCAAAGCAAAAGCCGCTTTTGTCTTGAGTGCAGGATGGGTATCGTCGGCTTCAATAGCAGTGTTCGCAACCGGACAACCTGCTTGTAAAAAGGGCAATTGCCAAAACTGACGATAGGTTTGAGGATACACCAACAGCTTATCAATCACCGAATTTTGTGTTTCCATCTGCTGTTTGATGTAAGCGGTGACCAACTGAAAATTATGATCAAAAGCAGCTAGCGCAATGTCGTCTTTGTTCTCGAAATTACCGTAAATACTACCTTTCGTTAAGCCTGTAGCAATTGTCAGATCACTCATAGAAGTGCCTGCATACCCTTTTTCATTGAAAACGGCAGCGGCTTTTTCAACGATGAACTGCTTGGTACGTTCGGCTTTTGTGAGCATGATGATCGATAATTTGTACAAATGTATTAATAATATACTGATCGGTATATTATTCTTTCAGGAATTTTGTGTTGGAATTCGGGAATTTGGGTGTTCGCAATATCCCGAACACCCAAATTCCCGAACACCGTTTTTGAAAACACACTGATTGAATTAACTTTACCTGATACGAACGTCTCGGCATTCGAAAAACGAAATCAATGGAAATCATCACACTCGGTTCTGCTTACGTCAACTGGTATCTACTACGCACAGCCGAAGGCACAGTGGTAATCGATACTGGATTTCCGGGATATTTCTCACAATTCGAGCTCGCATTAACACAACATCAAATTGATCCCGGAGAACTGAAAGGGGTGCTTCTTACGCATGCTCATAACGATCATATCGGTTGTGCAGAAGCGATCAGACAACGGTTCCACATTCCGGTTTATGTGCATGAAGCAGATCAAGCTTCATCCATGAAAATTAATCATCTCCCACCATGGTGGTTCGTGAAAAACGTGTGGCGCTTTCCGGTTTTAAAATCAATGGTACACGCACTCTTTCGCGGCAAAACGTTCGCAACGAAACCGTTGAACGAATCCGTTACGTTTAAAGATGGCGACGAACTACCTGTACCTGGAAACCCCATTGTCATTCATACACCCGGACACACTTCAGGCGAAAGTTGTTTTTATTTTCGGGAGCTAGGGTTGTTGTTTAGTGGTGATGCACTTGTTACGAAGGATATTTTTACCGGAAAAGAAGGCGATCCGCAATTGTTACACAACAGCATTAATCAAGATCCGAAAATGGCAAAAGAATCCATTGAAAAACTGAAGGAAATCGGTGAAATAACGCTTTATCCCGGACACGGGAAATCGTGGAAAGGGAATTTGTCTGAAAATTTAGGATTTGCTAAAGGTGTAAACTAAAAAATTTCCAAAGGATAGGTAGTCGCCTAGACAAAAGAGAATCATTGAAATAAGTTCATTGTTTATTCCCAAGTGAATAATAGAACCCAAAATTCAATCCGAGTCCCCAAAGGTGAGAAAACCCATCATTTCGAAACAATCCGATTTTATACTCCGGTGAAATTCGTAAATTGATTTTATCAGTCATTTGATAAGAAGACCATGCGTTAGTTATAATCTCCGGATTATTCCAACATTCAACCCAAAACTCATTAAATGTGAACTGTAAAAATCAGGGTGAAGTCCAATCCTGTATTCCGGTAGTGCAAGAAGTGACCAGTTGTTGTTTAGTTGGTAAGTCACACCAATACGAACGCCTGCAAACGGACTCCATTCAGTTTTTTTAGACTCAGCCTCAATCTTTTTATACCGATCTCCAGTTGGAGGTTCAACATGATCAACCAGCGTGTACCTTACTAGTAATCCTCCTGAAAAATAAGCGCTAAACACATATCTTAACTTGTTGGTTCCCAAAATATAATTCACGCTTATTGGCATATCAATATAATTGAAGTTGTAATAGCTCTGACACATAGATGAAGTGCCAATTTCAGGATTAGTGCAAGGCTCACTTATTGTACGAACGCCCAATGAAGAAAAACGAAGATCTGCCTGTAGCTGAAAATGAGGATTGAATTCATAAATTGCACCAATACTAATATGATAACCCATTTTAGGGTTTACTTTTTGATTCAGTGATTCTTCATATATTGACAATTGATCAGGCGTTAGCACTTTGTTGCAAAAGTTGGGGGAAGCCTGAGCTACAATACCCCACCTTCGTTCAGAGTTGGTAGAATTTTCTTGAGCAACTATTTTACCACTCATTGAGATTAAGAAAAATAGACTATTTACAAAACA